>Ga0116231_10003337_pt1 | contig 33479 bp, 31 predicted proteins | sample S1TSphgellanicum_2_FD_89695 | JGI IMG/M metagenome (GOLD analysis project Ga0116231, IMG submission 89695) | Host-associated microbial communities from peat moss isolated from Minnesota, USA - S1T2_Fd - Sphagnum magellanicum MG | ecosystem: Host-associated > Plants > Peat moss > Unclassified... | reverse complement strand
TCGCAAGAGGGCGCGCCGGGAAGGCCGCGCCCCCCTGGGGCGTCTTCCCCCGGTCCCTTTTCGCGCGACAAACCCCCCCCCCCCCCCCCCCCCCCCCCCCCCCTACCCCACCCCATTTTTTCCCCCTATTTCCCAATTTATTTAGTAATATTTCAAGATGCCAACAACCAAGGTTTTTCTTTTTTCTTTTTTCTTTTTTTTTTTCAATTTTTTGATATCGAGTATTTAGAGAATTTTCCAAAAAAATGGAAATTTAAGTCAAATTTATACTAGGAAAAAATATTTATTCCACCTTATTCCACATACTTTTGTCCAAAAAAGACAAATTTGTTGGGAAAAAAAAACACCGGCATTGCCAATGAGTATGTTTTTTCTTTTTTTTTCCAGGCTTTTCTGGAATTTTTTCCTGGGAAAATATTTTTTACACTTGCATTAAGAAATTCCAATTTTTTTTTGTCCAAAATATTTTTCAATATAGTGAAAAATTGCCAAAGAAATCACTTGGGGCATGAGTTAGCTAATTGCATTTGCACATAAATTTTTTCATTAAGTGAGTTTTGTATTGACCATGATCACAATTTTCAATATGTTAATAGACCTTGAATGCAACTAATATGCAATTTTAAAAGCCTACTACTAAAGGATTTGATTAGGGATGTTATTTTTTATGGATAAATATGTAGTACACAAAATTTTCATTAGGTATAACTATTGTAATTTAAATGAAATAATCACATTTTCAATGTATTAAGAGACCTTGAATGCTTTTTTATATGCTTTTTTAGGGGCTAATAAATGTGAACTGAGTTGAAGTTTTTTATTAAAAAAAAATGACATTGTTGAAATTGTTGAAGACAGTAATAATTTTAACATACAACATAGGTTTTGAGCCTTTGAGGATACTAAATATTTCTCTCTAAATAGAGTACAACTACAAAACACCACTTTCAAAAAAATACATGTTGTTTGACATTAGAAGTTGATGAGTGAATAAATTTTGACCTTGGAACGCGCGTGAATTCCATGAAAATTTAATGAATTGGTAAGTCCAAACATAGCATTGATTTCAAACACTAATGATTTCAAATATAGCATATATTTGGAAATATTTTCGGAGTTTAGGGTTTACTCATTTTCTAATGTGTACATCTTTCTAGCCAAAATAGGGCCATGTTGATGATTCCTCCCTCCCCCCCCCCCTTCTTCAATTTCCATAGCTTTTTGGTCGAGTTAGTTTTGTTGGTGGCATCAATAATATTTGGTTAGGTTATTATGGGTAACATTTAGCATGACACTTTAATAGATTGAATTCACAACTACTTGCATGGTTGTCATATATAAAGTCACTCCTAACCCATTAGGGTTACTTGATGTGTAGCCACAAAAAAACATAATAATCAACATGGGGCTAATTACCATAGTGCTTGAGCTTAATGAGCTCCAGATCAATGTGGCAAACCACTCCCCTCAACCATTAATTGTCCTTCCCTTTTTGTTTTGAGTTTAATTTCTAGAAACTAAATTCATACATTAGGTGGTAGTGAGTACACAATAATTGTAAAAAACACCCAATTAACTTAGTTGATGGGAGACATCCTTTCTTTAGTGTGTATGTAGTGTGCACACCAAAAGCATTCATTTTGCTTCTTTTTCAGTAGAGTTACCTAGTACCAGCCTCAAAATTTCAGTTGTGCCCTAATTAGCCAATTTTTATGCATCCCCAAATTTCTGGGCAGTTTAGGTAAATTCTTAACAAAATGTGGCCATCATGTGGACAGCTCTTCCCATGGTCCTTTGCATGTCAACTATATTCCCACCCATCATGCAGTATTCTGTTCATCCATTCATGCTAACACCATGAATACTAGACCATGGGCATGGACTTTTGAAAAACCATTTAAAAAAAGACAATGGGTCATATCAACCAATGCCAAATCCAATATCAAAATCATCTTTAACACCCTTGAAGTGAAACTAATAATACAAGCCCTCCTCCATCAACGAGCTAACTAAAGTGCAAACTTGAAATGTCAAGCAATTTATGGGGGTGTGTTATGTATGAGTTATCAAACCATGTATCATAATCACAAATGCACGAAGATCAAAGGTGACATGGAGTGATCTAATTATCCAAGATTATGATTATGGACTATGATTAGATCCATCATTCTAGGTCTCACATGTTCATTGTTAAGGGGAAGAGTAATAGTTGTGGGTTTCAAATGACATGTTGTGTTGTAACCTTAAGTTTTTTTTTTCAAAAATCTCTTGAAAGGATAGAGAAAAAAAGTGCACAATGATGTAATATTTTTACCAAAATTCAATTTGTCTACATTGCTCCAAACCTTACCAACAGATTACGAAAGGGTATGGCAATTGTACCTCGAAAAGATGATGGAAGAGCTCATTAATTCCTTAAATCAAGCACTTGTGCAAGGAGCATTGGAGTTCTTAGAACCAAAATGCACATGAATTGGAATGATATAGTGCATCGGTTGGTATAATGAACAAGGGAAGTAAAATGTGGTGAATGGTGGATGGAATGAAAGAAAGTGCCCATGAGCAGAGGGCTCAGTGCTTAAATTGACCCAAAAAAAAAAAAGTTCAATAACATGCTTATATGTTATTATGCACCTAAGTATTGGGGGCGAAATGTAAATGAAGGAGATTGGGAGTGATTCTCCATTTTGAATTTAAATGGTTTAGGCACGATACATTAATCTAGGGTGCTAAATCAAAACCATGCATTTTTACACCTTGAGTCAAGCCAATAGTGGTCTCAACTTTCAACCCTTCAATAAACCTAACAAGGGTTTATCAAACCCCTTTACATGGTTACAACAAAGTTGGGAACCATAGAAGATGATTATGGAAGGCATGTGATTTTTAAACTTTCATGTTTTCAGAAGGTAAAATAAATTATTATGGTTTGTGTGTCAATAATGGTTTGTCTGGTCAGTTGCATGTTAGTATGCTGCACTTTTGAATCCTACATGATATGGTGTGAGACCGGGTCTGGTCAGTTGGTCACGAAGAATGCGGGGAATTATTGGGAATGACAACATTGGATGTATGAATTTTTCTCCATTTGGAAAAGGAATGAACCTACATGTTTGAACTTCCATTTTTTTTTTAAGTTAAAAAAGGTTTCATGAGTACATTTGTTTTTATGTAGCACAATTTAGGGAAAAGTGCAGAATACTATAATTCTTTTGGGTGGTAGGAAGAATTGAGAATTATATTGTTGACCATGAATGCTAGCCACTTTGTTCCCATTAAAATTTGACTTCAATTGTTGTACATGCATAGATGATTATTGATTATTAGAACCCTAATTGCATCTAGATCCTTTGCACATTGCCTCTTCACCACACCATATCCTAGTTTTGAAAAACTTGAACTTGAACACTCCCCCTCCCCCTCCCCTCTTATGATCAACACATTGCCCAAAAAACACTAACCCCAGAAATAAACAAGGGGTGTGTCACACTGTGGCCTTGCCATTTACATTAAAAAGTATCTTAAAATCAAAAGAAGAATTATGATGAAAACTCAAATGTTTCAAAAATATAATCTTCAAAAAATCCTCTAAAAGAAACCAAAGTCCTACAAGATATTATAACTTTGTAACTCATCTTAAGTTTCAACACAAGCCAAAATACCCGTCTTTCAAAAATCCTTATATAAAAATAGACCTATTATTATTACCTAGGGGCCAAAATCCATTAAACTTCTATACTATATAATGAATCTAAACACAATAATCCTTGCCTTGGTAGGCAAGGCCAACAAAAGCCACCATGGACTTTGTTCCACATCTAACTGCCAATCTCCAAAATGCCACTTCAAATCCCCCTCAAAGGTACCTTCAAATACCCCCCTAAAAACCCTTCTACCAGATACCATGCACATTCATAGATTATACATGTGTGCATGTGTGTGTGCATGTGTATAGCTACCAGTGCTGGGCGGTTATCAAAAATGGAACCTGATAACCAGTGAGTTTCAGGGTGGTTCTTTCAAACATAACTATGAACCACAGGTCTCAAACAATCTAAGAACCGTTTAGATAACCTTCTGTAAAAACAGCTGGTTCCATGCCAGTTATTTCATGAAACCTGCCGGTTCTTTGAGGCTTTAATAAAAGGTTCTTTGATTCTTCTGAACACTTTTAAAATACAGAACCGGAGGTTCCGTTATTTCCATTTTTTAGTAAAACAAAGAACCAGACCCAAGGGTTATTTTAAAAATCAGATAACCGTCCAACACTGAGAAAAAACATATATGGGAGCATGACAAAAAAAAAGTATCACTTGCAAAATGCCATAATGGATTGAAATTAGTAACTTACTCAGTGTGGGGTGGAATTAGTAACTTACCAAGTGAGGAGTGGAAACAACAACTTACTACTTAGTGAGTAGTGGAACTAGTAACTTACTACTTAAGTTACTAATTAACAACCGGAATTAGTAACCTAGTGAGCAGTTGATAATCGCAACAACAACAATAACAAAGAAGAATTGAAGCAAAAGGAAAGGAACTGGGGATAATACACGGTGCTTTTTTTGTCTGGCGAAATGAATTTCGCCATTTTTCGACAACGAAATTGAGCAAAATTTGTTTTTCAGTTGCAAGTTGGACTAATTTTGCTAATTTTTTTGGGTTAAATTTTGCCACTTAAATCTTCGCTATCAAAAATAAATAAATCTGTCCCAGTGTTTGGGTGGGGGGCGAGGGGAGGGGAGGGGAGGGGAGGGGGACCGACTGACTGACGGAGTGAGTGAGTGAGTAAGTAAGAACTGAAGTGACTGACGTCAATGGAGGGGTTGATTGACGCGATCCATCGATCTGTGTCTGTCTGTTCCCAGACGACTGGGAACACGGGACTGCACTGCACTGCACTGCGTGTTCGGCTACTGTCCCGCACGCGCGCGCTCGCTTCCCGAATTCCCCCACTATTTCCTCAACGCTCCAAAACTTAATGCGCCATTGATTCCGTTCCTCATTACGGCCTCATGCCAACGGAGAACAACAACAACAACCACAACAAAGACGACGCCCACGACGACGGCCGAAGACGAAGAAGAACATACACTACCATCGTCATCGCTCGCGCTCCTCCGTACTAGTCCCTACTCGTCCACAAAACCAAACTACCCAAACGAGCTTCTTCTCTCTCTCTCTCTCTCTTGTCGTCTCTTCTCTATGCCTTCCTCCTTCTTCTTCTTCTTCTTCTTTGCTCTCTAACTTCTCCTGGTTATGGACCGACTTCATCATAGCTGGGTTTTTTCAACAGCTTCTTCTGTGCGTGCGCTGCTAGATGACTATGTAATTAGTTAGTTAGTGTGCTGTTTTTATTGTTTTTTCTTTTCAGGCGTTTTCTTCTTGTGTCTCTTTCTGTCTCAACAACAGACAAGAACTAGAACTAGAACTGTTGTTCTTCTTTCGGGGTTTTTGTAGTTTGTTTTGATGGCTGCAATTTGGGTTTTAACTAGCTAGCTAACTAGTTAGTCTTCTTCTTCTTCTTCTGGCGATTCTTGTTGTCGGGATCTGCATGCATGTCTGTGGAAGAAGTAGCTGCAGCTAGCTGGGAGTAAAATTGTTGCGAGCAAATGGGTGCGTGCGTGGTCTTCGACGGATTTTTTTGGTTTTTGTAGTGTGTGGTCTGGCTGGATGCGTCAGCAGCGGGAAACTTTCGCCGAGCGGTTGAGCAGTTAACTTGTCGTCGCGGTAACTGCAGCAGCAGCTTGAAGTCATCTCTCTCTCTCTCTCTCTCTCTCTAGCCGCCTTCTTTCTCTCGTTCTCTCTTCTTCCAAAATCAGTTAGTTCCAGCTTCTGCCTGGTCTACTCCTCCACCCACATTGTCTCTTTCTGCTGCTGTTGCAGTAGGAGTCTGTTCAGATCTTTAGAAGGAACCACATCCCAGCTCTGGAACCTGCTGTCTCTTCAGTCGTGCAGCAGGAGTCCTCCCAATCTCTCTCTCTCTCTCTCTCTCTCGGCCTGGCCGTGCCCCGGGACAATATTATCACAACGTCTTTGTACTTGGGGGTGTTGGTTGTCAGGTTTCGTATCTCCCCCGCCTCAAGCCTTCGTCAGGCTTAACCAAGCTAGAAACCGTGGAAGAAGTTTCTCCTCTCTCTCTGTGTCTCTCTCTCCTCCATCTCACATCTGACTGACGGAACAGTTCAGTTCTCGACAGTATTCTTTCACTGAGTCTTGTTCTCCTTAGCGGAACGCTGTTGCTGCCAGTGAAGTGTTGAAGCAAGCAAGCTCAGGCGCAGGAATGTGATAAGAAGCTGCTGGTGCATACACATGACAGTAGTGCTCGTAATTAGGATGCAAGTCGGAGGAGCTGCAGCACTAGGCCAGGGTTGAAGAAAAGTCGGAAGACATGAGTTACGAATGTGACTAGAAGACTAGATCGAAAAGAGTTCAAAGCTGTGATCGATTGGATAGCTAGCTAGGCCTGAAAAGCAGCAGCAGCAGCAGCTGCGAAAACCAACTGGGAAGGAGGACGACAACAAATGACGTCTGGAACGCGGCTGCCCACTTGGAAGGAGAGAGAGAACAATAAGAGAAGGGAACGGCGTCGGCGAGCTATCGCCGCCAAGATCTTCGCGGGACTGCGTACTTACGGCAACTACAAGCTACCTAAGCATTGCGACAACAACGAAGTGCTCAAGGCGCTCTGTGCAGAAGCTGGTTGGATCGTGGACGAGGACGGTAGCACCTACCGCAAGGCATGATGATGAAAACCCTTCCTCTCTCCCCCCTGCTTCTTCTTCTCCTTCCCACATTCGCATTTCCTAACAAATAAAGATTTGGGGGATCTGCTGGTTGCAGGGAACAAAGCCACCAACAGCAACAGCAGCAGCAGCAGCAGCAGGAGCTCTAGATCATCACCAGATGGAGGTCTCGCCATCACCATCTATGAGTCCAGCATCCTCATATCCAGGAGCTGGAGATGGCACATCGCTCATCCCATGGCTCAAGGGCTTGTCCTCAGCTGCAGCAGGTACAGGTGGTGGTGGTGGTGGTGGTGGTGGTAGTGGGACTGCAAGCACAAGCAGCAGTGCAGGTCTGCCGCCATTGCATGTGATGCAATATGGAAACTCCTCCAGTGCACCAGTTACACCACCTCTGAGCTCTCCAACTACCAGAGGTACTCTCCCTGCTGTGAAACCTGATTGGGATGCAATAGCAAAAGATGGTGTTCCTCCCGCCCCTGAGCCATGTCCAACACATGCTTTCTCCCAAGCTGTCAATGCTTGGTCTGCACACCAGCATCATCCAAGCTTCCTTGCAGCAGCTGCAATCCATGCAGCATCAAACCAACAGACTTCACATCTGCAGCAGCAGCAGCGCACCCCAGTGAGCCTTTGTGATACCCCAGATGGTTGCCACACACCAGTGGCAGATGCAGAAGTGGAATCAGGCTTCTCTCTGGTGGCCACTGATGCAGCTCTCGAGTTTGCAAATATGGGCAGTTCGAGCTTCACCAAGTGGGCTAATGGGATCCGAGTGCATACAGGCCCAGTTGGGTCTGCCCTAGGGTTATCAACAACTGGGGCAGCAGCAGCAGGAGCAGCTTCTTCATGCCACATGATACTTGGAGGCATGGGCTTGGGTCCCTTCCCAACCTCTGCCCAAACTGAAGCAGCTCAAGAGACACCATATTGCAATCCTTGGCATGGCAGCAGAGGCAGCGGTGGTGGCCTGATGCAATTTGCATCAAGCATGCCTTGTACTGGCCCTCTAACTGCACCAAGGCTGCTAAATCCTTCTAGAACGGCAGCAGACAAATTTGGTATTGATCTTGAGAGCACGCATGTACAGGACCTCTCATGGAATGCACATGAGAATATGGTATTGGGCATGTCAAGAAAGGTCCCCGATGAGTTGGAGCTTACATTAGGCAGCTCAAGTTTGCGAGCATCACCAGCTCGATGATGATTCAAAAGTGCAAATTGCTCTGTTCTTTGAGCATGGGTGGTTTTTCTTTTACTGTGTTATTGCAGATTAGGTCTTAGGAGGTTTCAAGGGAGAAGCGCCAGAGACTATTGTGCCAGACTTGCGCAAGCAAAGCAAGTGCTCAAGAGCAAATATTTTTGTAGGATTGACAGGTTTTTTTGGGAAGGGTAGAGAATTGTGGTTTTGTCAAGGGTGGCATATCTGCCCTATTTTGCTCAATGCTCTATCTTCCAATTCTTTCTTGAAGAGTTTTTTCTCCAGGGGAAATTGATTTCGAAAACCTTCATGGAACATCAATGTACATACATTTCTTTAGATTATTTTTTTGCTGGGTGTCACAATTGAATAACTAAGAAGTGGCTGTTTAGCTGGGAGGCCGATTACAAAGGAAAATACTGGACCACAACCCATGTTGGCAGTGCAATAAGTCATGTTACTTCATGCTCGGAAAGTAAAAGCCTGTTGCAATTGCTTGTAAAGGAGTTGGGGTTCAAAACATTGGAGCTTCTTCAACCAGAGGTTCTTTAATTCTTCAATGCTAATATTTGGATAGCACTCTAGTTATGTAAATCACCCATGTTTTCTTTTTGCCAATAGTGCTCTAACAATTTCCCTTTCTGTGTAGCAAGGAAGGATGTTTTCATCAGTCTATGCATTGAATTCTTCAAGGTCACCTCTTGTAGTTTTTGAACAACTTGAGGATCATTTTGACATGTGTATAACTTGATATTTTGATCAGACCTTTAAAACCCAGTTTCCCTTTACCGGAAGAAGCAAGGTGTCTATGAGCTTTCTTGAATTCTTCCCATAAACTCATGTCACATACTCCACATTGTCTCCAACAAAATGATTCAATTGGATGCATAATGATCTAATCTTGTCCTTGATGAAGTAGATAGGGGTGTATGTCTCAATTTTACACAAAATGTCGAGCACAGCAATAATAAAAAAGGAGCCTAAATTAATAGCAAGTGGAGTTTGTAGGGAATCAAACCCTACACCTCAAGGAAAGGGTACATGGATGCATATGGATACAATAAACCTGGAATAAAGCCCCTTCTAATGATCACAAAACCAAAAGAACAAAACAAAAATCAAAACCAACAAATACAAAGAGATGGGTGAAGAAGTATCTTGCTTGTAGTGTGAAAACCAACAATTGAGAGGTTTAAGACATACAATTAGGTAGTTAATATCTAAATTGGCAAACTAATCCATTTCAATGTCAAAACACATGACGTTAGCCACTATGCAATCCACTCATCTTTTTGGGTGTAATGCATCAAATCATTATCTAGTGGATTCTAGAGTTGTGGATTGATATGCTCAAATGATTAGGATCACATGGCAACATACATCACTTACACTCTATTGCAAAATGTGGATGGGTTAACACATGGTGTCCCCTAAAAAATAAGTGGGACGTGACAAAATCTTTTGCCTTTGATTCATCCCATGTTGCATGATATGGATCATGATGTCAATAACATGTTGACAATGGTTAGCATATAAATCCTTAAACATGAATCATAACATATTAGATTCTTTCAGTGGAAAGTCAAGAAGAAACAAGGGTATGTGTTTGAAACAGATCCATTTCCAATTGACATTGTCCCATGTGCATTTTAAAGTAGTCTTATTTGTTGAAAACAATTCTAAACAATAGATAAAACAAAACACATAAATATTGTTTCATTTGCGATTGTAGGATTGTGGTATGCGTAAGCCTTTGTGTCTTCAAGGTTCAAAATTTAATTATTCTTTTGCGAATAAAGAGCACCATGATGATTTGCCACATGCTTCCATTTCTAGTACATTTTTTGACAACTAGATAACCTCATGTCTATGATCCATAAAACATTAAGAAACAAAAGCAAGGTGCAAAATTATTATAAAGCCCACCTTTAAAATGTCTTCTTTTTTCATATGAAAATGTTTATTTAATGAAAATAAATTTCACATGCCCATATGGCTTACAAATGGAAAAACACACAAATTTGATGATCGAAGTGTTAGGCACATTTGACAAACTTTTCAATATTAATAATTTTTTTTGGTTTATGTCAATATCATTCACCGCTCAGAATTTCATCTAAGAATACCACTCACAACCCCATTTTAAAAATATATTATTGATTTTTCATCCCAAGTTGTACACTAAATGTTAAAATTTTACACTACTTACATAAAACAAAGTATTGTCTCCATGGTATTATGTGGAAGAGGAAAAATGTCCCACTATATTATTATTTAAATTTTTAATATGCACATATTTCATTACAATTTTTTGTTTGTATCAAATTTTGATACCTTATATATATAGTTTTAATACTTGGAGTTGTGAGGAGTGATTAAAATGCAATTGAACATGGTACGATCATGCAATAAAATTATCATTTTCTCGACATACCATATTTACTTAACATATCTTCCAACTAAATAATTGAGAGGTGAAAAACAAACATTTAAAATGTAAGTTTTTCAAAATGATTTGCATGTCAATGAATCCTACACTTTGTGTTCCTCCATGTTTGGTTATAGTTCACTTGGGCTTTGCATTACTACATATTACCAATGATGATGAATTGCTGAAAAAGATGAATTATTTTGTAAAAATTAAGTTCCATTTGAATGATCTAATATTGAATGAATTTTCATAATGCAACTTGAATTGAATTAAATTGAACATTTTTTTTTTGTGGTTTTTTTAAAAATGAAATTTCAATTGATTTGAATTGTTTTTTCAAGTTGATTTCAACCAAATTATGAAACTTCATTTATGAAAAGGCACATGTTAATTTGTCTTTTCATGTCTAGTAGGTGGGTTAATGAAAGGAATGAGGTAGTTAAATAATATGGAATGTTTTCACAATTGTCGCATGGAGTTGATGAAAGGAAAGTTAATTAAGTAGTCATGAAATGTTTTCATAATTCTCAACTAGATCTACTCATCATACCATAATCTTGAAAGAATAAGGGGTGATGGTTCGTAAAGGTGACCCAAAAAATTGTCTTAAGCAACTTTCTGCAATTTTTTTGTGGAAAATACCATAGACAACAATTCCAAAATGATTATAACATTGTTCTAAATGGAAAATGTTCTTAAAAACAATAACAAAACCATAATTTCAAAAGGTGGATTAAATGAAATCAATTCTACATGCTATTTTATAAGTATTTTATTTTTGTCCAAAACAACACACCTTCATTGCATCACATGAAAATATTATGTTATATAAACCATTTTGTGCGTCAAATTAGGCAATGGATAAGTAACATATATGTGCATCTTTTCATATGTGCATTGGCCCAAATAAAAATAACAACAACCCACTAGGATGTTTGGAACTTGACTGAATTGAAAAAATTGTCCACCTTTCAAAATACACTTTTCTTAAAGTCGAAGACATTGTGTCACCTTTCTATCTGTTCAAAATGATTTTGTACTAATGGCCTATTACATTTTCAAGTAATTTTTTTAATGATCAAATGGCATATTGACCAATTTGTTGACTTCTATGTGATATTTTCCTTATGCCTTACTAAATATTATCAAATATTTGTTAGAGATAATAAGAAGCATGACATGTTTAAAGTTTTGAATTATGGATGTAGTTATCCCCTTATTGACGATTATATAAAATACAAGATATGTGGACCCATTAATGCTACTTCTTTCCCAATTATGGCTTTCATTTTGCAACTAACCCATGGGTATTCCAAGATACAAAAACCACTAAATAGGTTATCATTTTTTGCCACCGTAAAAGACTGGCACCTTAAGATTCCATTGATTTATAAAAACACAAGAAGCAAAGCAAGTCAAATGGAACTAAAATGTGATTTCCAACAACTACAAAATGCATTATATTGTTCGCATTAAAACTCCAACGAAATAACCATAATTGATTTCCTCTAATTTTTTTCTTACCCCCTTCATAGGTAGCTTTTCTTGCTAGTAAGATTACTTGCAAACAAAAAAACAATTGCACATTGGTGGTCCTTCACTACACCAATTGAAATCAACTTTCACCTTTGTTGCATAAATAGTTACAAAACAAGACCAATAGAAAGCTCTAAAAGGTGATAGTAAATCCTAAAAACTAGTCATCCCAACAAATTTAAAATCACTTGTCATCTTCTACATTCCTATTTTTACAATTTCTTTGCCAAAACATAGATTTGTGCATGCTCCAAAATTCCTTCCAACAATACATAACAACAAACCAACAAAAAAGTGATCATGTGTAAAGTTTATTTTTGCATTTTCAATGTTTGTCACATGTCAAATCTGCATTAAAAAAAACATGCGCATGTCAAGAAAACTAGAACAATTTGCCCAAACCCATCCAAAAAACAATTACCAAAAATTAACCTATCCTATGACATTTTGTAAAATCATATGCTCACCATTTTTTTTCACTTGACATGTCATAACCTTCATCAAAAAATAACTTTATGGATTACCCATTGTCCATACTATGTTTGACGAATCATTAAACTTGGTTTAAACTAAAGTTTTTCAAAACAAAAAAATGGTTTGTGGGTGCATAAAGTATGATTGTTATCAATCAAGCACTATCACAATTCACAAAGGTTTTTTTGTCTGGATGATGAACCATTTATCCTTTCCCTTTATTTGTTTTTGCTCACTCCTCCCCACTATATATTTTTCTCCTCATAGTTCTCAAAGAATTTGTTTTCCTTTCAATGCACATTTAAAGCTCTTTGAGCTAGGTACATTATGTAAACTTTGTGACTTACTTATGGGACTTGGAGCAAATTATTTTGAAAGATATGTGCCATCCAACATAATTACGGCATTGATAAATACATGGTAAGACTTGTGAAACAATTTGTTGTTCATATGGTGCATTAGGACAATTCAAGAGTTAGCTTAATGAGGACTTGCAAAAAAAAAAGTGCATTTAAGGCCCTAAAAATAATGACTAGCATCTTGACTATTATTTTAGAAAATTTATGGTTGGATTTTGGTTATTTGTGAACTTCTATGCTAGAGGGAAAACTTGAGAGGCCCATACCATAAATTGTGTTTTTTTGGAAGTTTTTTCTTAAAGAAAGTTAGGAAGGCTTGAGTTTGGGTTAATCAAAATGGCAACATGCTTTAAAAGCTCATTAAAAACATTGGAACTTAAAGATCCATGTCCAATAGTTTTGAAAATCATCAATAATTTTAGGTTTGGAAAAGGTCTTCATCTAAAATAGTTAAACATCCATCAAGATAGAGTGGGTAGTCTAGAAGAAAAAAATTCTTTTTTGACTTGTGATTTGCAATTAAAAATGTTGTTTATAACTATTTTAGTTGTAAAATAATTGTAAATTCAACTAAAATAGTTGAAAACAACATTTTTAATTGCAAACAACAAGTCCAAAAAAACATAAAATTATAGTATAAGGAAACATGGGCATAGAATGATGAAATGTGTTGCATGCAAACCCTGTGGGCTACATATGGGGTAAGATTAATGCAATGTTCTTTTATAAAAAAAACATGAGCATAATGTGAACATAAACTTGTCATGCCTATATGGGAGGCTGAAATGGAACACCATTTGGTTCAATGTCACAACATTTGGACAATATGATTGATAGAAAGCACCTTCGAATCTAGTTCTAAGACTAAAATAATGTGATGGACCTCCTAGTTGATGTCCCTTTGGACCCTAAACAAGTTTAACAAGAAGTTTCAAATTGACCTAGTAGACTTAACAAGAAGTCCGTGTCGATCTACTAAACACAACATTGATAGGTTCCAACTTGGATGTCTACATTATAATTTACACAATTTTATTTTATGTGGACCTATTCTTAGCTTTGGTAGTATTTCCAAATAATTAGGAAAATTCCTTCAAGAATTGATACCATAGATGAAATCAATATATGATAGAGAAAAAAATGTAAAAATTGTACATCATATGCATCATGGTCTTATATGTGAGAGGCTAAGTTCTTTACAAGATTGTCAAATCTTGGTCCAAGAAGGTATGTTCAAAAAGTTTTAGATGCCCTAAAGTTAGATATAACCCCACCATCACCATTCCCAACCACTTTTTCAATAACATTTGGATCATTATAATTGAAAATCAATTGAAAAAACTTTGAAATTTTTTTTCTCTCACAATATTTGCAACATCCCAATTGAAGTCCATTTTATAACAACATAATAATGACAAAATAACTTGGAAAAGGTTAGGGTTTAGGATATAAGAACAAAAAGCTATGATAGGTGCCAACAACATAATGAAATAAAAATAAAATTTTTTTTTTTTTTTTTGAATGCCACACAATAGAGGCTGAATAATGGCAAGTGTAAGAAATGTAACAAAAGGAATGCTAGCAAACACAAAAATTAAAACATAGGAGCAATGGCATGCACAAGAATTGTAGCATATGAGTAATGGCATGTGTAAGAATTACAACATAGAAGTGATGGTAGGTGCTAGTAGTGCAATAAAAAAAATTAGAATTGATTATGCTTTTCAAACCTCACGTAATAGAGGTTGAACAATGGTAAACACAATAAATGTAACAAAAAAAAATGATAGTAAGTGGAATAATAAGCACAACAACATAACAAAACAAAAACTAGTAAAAGAATGATGGTAGGCACAAAAAATCTAATAGAAAAATGATGAAAAATTTCATGAAGGATTGATGGAAAATATAGTACATCAACAAAATGTAGCCTCATTTTCTCGTACCAAACACAAAACATAAAGAATGAATTGAAAACACAATAAAAAAGGTGCTTAAATCTACTTCAATCGTGAATGTTCCTTATATGAAAACACAAATGTGACAAAATGCATCGATTCATGCATGTGATAACACAACCAAAAAAAATCATCAAACCAAGTCACCCTTCCTTCTTTCTTGTCCCCTTACAACATGATGGTTGATGAATGTTCATTTTCTTTGCAATGCACACTCAAATGATCCCTCTAAATTCAACCTTAATACAACTAATGCTCTTATTGATGGAAGCAACAATTGACACCCTCTTCACTTGGGTATTTCACGAGTCTTGACCAATGTGAAGGTCGTCTAAACATTGACATTGCTATGATATGGGTGAACAAAAGGTCACCTAAGTAAGTCTTCTTTCCTTTCTTTCACATACTTGCCTAACACTGATATACATCTAATATTGAAATTTGTCTAACCTTAATACAAAGTTAGAATAGGTTTTTAATAAAAAAAATCATATTGAATACTTGTATCAAGTACTTTAAAAAAATGCATATCAAATAAGTACTAATGTAAGCCATTGATTGCACAGGTCCCTATGCGCAAGGTCGACTTTCTGATACCAAGACCAATATCAATCTCTATACCAAGGTTCCATCAATATACCCACCCCACTCTGGTCTGAATTAAAGCTTAAATGCATTTTTTCCTATAAATAAGAATCTACTTGCATTCTTTGCTTGCATGTTTGAACTTGTAACCTTTTCCTTGTTGGAATTGAGGGACATTCTTGTTTCCAACATGAATTTTCTTACATGCTTTTACTTGCATGTTCAACCTTGCAACCTCCACCTCATACTACAAGGGTTTCTGATACATTAATTTCTAAGTAGTGCAATTTATTCAGATATAAAATTAAAAACAAGTAAGTAAACCCAATGAGAAATATAGCAAGTTGAATCCATACTGCACAAAAAATATCAAAGTCCCATCCATCTAATAATAGGTACTCTAGAAAACAAATAAAACAAATTAAAAAACAAAGAAACGAAGAGGTCTTCAAGAACACATTTAGAGTTACCCCTAAAGTCACCCTGTCTTTGGGCCTGATTGTTACCCCTATCCCCTCTTTAAGTGGTATCCGCAAAGTAAGAAAATTTTATTAAAAATCGCAGTACGAAATGCTGAAACTCAGCATTTAATGCGCAAGATTCGAGAGTAATTATAGTAGTTGTACAGGTAGAAGCAGTGAAAATATATGTAGCAGCAGTGGAGGCGCTCATGGAAAAGGAAAGACAGGTTGAAACTCAGTTTACCACCAAAATTGGTGGAAAAACTAGTTTGGGTCCCAGTTATTTCCTTTTGTAAAACTTTCATTCCCAATTACACGTTTGATGCCCTAATATGCCGAAACTGGCAGTTCTCGCCTCCTAATCGCGGGACTTCACACAGATATTTCACACATATTGTTTTATTTTTTCAACTGTTGCTGCAGTTTTGTTTCTTCTCAAGCTTTCTTCTCCATCTCGTCACTGTGCTTCCTTTGTCTCGGAGCTTGCCGCACTTGCATCAGGAGGCGAGAAAGGACGCACTCCACAACTTCGAAAGGAAATGAATGGCTTGGCTCCAGACAACGTACGTGATCCTGCAACGAAATAAACAATTGCGAGCAAGGAAACAGGGATTCACATCGCCGGGACGACTGGGTGCCTGTGGCAGCAACAGAGGTGAGGTTTTCTTGAAACCCTAAAATAGTGGAGAAGACCTTAGGGTTACATTTGGGTCGCGGAGCGGGAGAGAGAGAGAGAGAGGAGACGAGGGAGCGGGCGAAAACGATGGAGCAGCAGAGAGAAGAAGAGGAAGAGAGGGGAGACGGAGGAGAACAAGGGGCGTATAGAAGGGCAAGTGGCCAAGAACAGCAGCAGCAGCAGGATTTGGGAGGTGAAGGAGAAGTCACGGAGGAAGAGGAAGAAGAGGAGGGGGAGAGAGAAGTGGAGGATGACGATGGAGATGACGAGGGAAGAGGAGAAGGGGAAGAAGTCGATGATGACCAGGGTGTCAGGGACGGTTTGGAGCGCCAGCAGGAGAGTGCTGCCGTGTCGTCCAAAGTGGAAAACGGTGCGGAGAGGGATAGAGCGGTGTTGAAAGGTGCTGCTGTCGGAGGGAATAATGCAGGGACGAACTTGCCTCTCGGTATTGTTGTTGTTTCTCACTCTCCTTCTCCGTCCACTCTGCCATTTGTGTCTTTCTCCCCCTCGAATGCCGCCCAGCTAGCAGACAGCCAAGGGGCTGCTCAAAATCGACAAAATGGGGCTCCTTATGTGCTGTCTGGGGAGGCTGTACTTAGAGATGACGGAGCTTCTTCTCGAGGAGCTTCAGGTCAGGAGTTTGGAGATGGTGGTGCAGTGGTGGGATCTCTTCATGAACAGGCCAGGATTGTTTCTGGCCCATTACATGAACAACTTCACAGCACAACTGATGCAGATAACTACTACACCAACCTCTTGAACTCACAGCTCCATGCCCATCATGATGGCCTCAAGAATGCAACAGATACTGCACATGACTCTCATGGCAGCAAGCGGCGCACTATGGAGTCTCAAGCTTCAGCAGCTGAACCACCTCTGCGGGTCATCCTTGCCGACCCTGTGACGTACTTTTCGCTCTGAAATCTGTTGTTTCTTTTTTTTTATAATGCAGCACAATCAGCTTTTATCTCTGTAAGCCTAGTATTAGGGTAATCTCTCAATTCTGTCAAGGTTCACTTAAACTGTAATTATGAAGAAATTCTTAGGACTTGTGAGGATATAAGGATTTCAAGGTTTTGATGTTCTGTAGGAAGTTGCATAGTTAACTCATCTTGTTTCATGTTCCTCTGAGGAGCTCTGTTCAAGCTTCTCTCTACTTCTCTCTTCTGCTTTTCTGTTCTTTCTTCAATTCCCAGTGTAGTATCTTAATTGTATACAGATCTGGTCCTACATTTCCAGGGGGGAACTTATGGATGATGCCATGCTCTTATCATGTGGGCACTCAGTTGGCAAGGGAGGACTCAGACGGGTGATGGAAACGGTACATGTCTTACCTGCTCCTTGCAGTTCTGTCCTGGCAAGCTTCTTCATCATGTTTGTACCTGCATCAGGATTGGTTTCAAAACTGGAAATTTTCTTAGATTATCTTGTGGACATGTTTGAGCTGTGTAATTTGGAAAGACCAAGAAAAATGCAGGATAGAATGGTACATCATATGTATGACATACAAGGACTTGTTTGGCAGAATGTTTGCATCACATGTGGGGCTTCAGTGCTGACAGAGACAATGACTCCAAACTATGGTAATGAATTTGTTATTCTCTGGAATAGTTATCATATTTTGGTTTCTCAAATGCTGTTCAGGATTTGTAAGGGAAATGCATCTGAGTGCACTTAGCTGAATGTTGAACTGCTGAGCTACTGACAAGGGTTGTGCCACATGTCTATCATAGGAAGTGATTTTGAGTGCCAACTGTCGAGAGCCTTTGAGGTCCATGTTTATGAATCCAAATGCTAATGGGATAAACTGTTTATATCACTAACCTCAATGTGCATCTGGTTTACAGCATCTACCTTGATGGGGATGGTTGCCAAATTGGGGCAGGAGAGTAGTATGGAGTAGTTATAGGATGTTAGAAATGCTGATTGCAGTCTGGGCTGGTGGCAGCACTTCAGTCCGCTGTACAAGCATATAAGCAAGAGGAAGAATTGGCAGGAAATATTGGGGTGAAATCAGTCAAGAGAAGAAGAGAACCAGCTCAGGTACCCATGGTTATGATAATTTGTTTACCTGATAAAGCACACATGTCGGGAAGTCAGTATCCTTTATTTGCAGCCAGGAATCCAGCTTATTCTTCTCTATATTTGACTGTTTGTGTTCACTTTTGTAGAGGAACAGTTTTTTACTGGAATCCTATCTTCTTATTAAATTCAAATCTTCAAAGTCAACTATTGGCAATGAGAACTGTTGCAGGACAACCTTGCAAATATAGACCAGCCTGTATCAAACCCCACAAGGATGAAGGGGGTTCAGTTTCCATTTGCTGCTGAGCCTGTGTCCAACACTCCCAGAACAAAGGAGGTTCAGCTTCCATTTGCTGCCCAGCCTGGATCCAACTCCACAAGAATGAAGGGGGTTCAGTTTCCATTTGCTGTCAATGACCATGTCATGATTATGGTAGGCCTGTTTACAACAGAGTTTGGCAGCCTCATATATAGTGACACTTATTTATGCATTTGAACTGTTCTATGGAAAGACGCCCCCATCCATTCTTTGCATTTTTTATCATTGGCTGTACTATACTTGTTCAAGGACTGAGTGGAAGATTCTGGAAGTATAATATTTGGAGGTGTTCCTCTTGTGTGCCCTCAGGGAAACAAACGTACACCAGAGCGATTTGTTGGTCGAGAAGCGGTAATTACTACTCAATGTCTTAATGGCTGGTATCTTTCTCTCCCTCTTCCTCTGCACCCCTCATTCCTTATGCAATTGTGGAAAAAATTGTTTCTCCCTCAAGTAGAAGATCAGGGTTGAGTTGTAGAAAGTTGATTGCTATTTCCAAGGTTAGCTTTCACCTGGGTATGCTTAAAAAGATTTTAATCCTCAATTGCATAGGTCCTAGATGGCTCACATTATCAATAGGCTCTTTGTATATCTTCATATCATGTGAAATGCCCTACAAAGATATAGCAAAGACAGTAAGATCAAAAAGATACAGCAAGCAGAGTCTCATGAGTAATCTCCTTGTCTGTTGTCTACCTAGTGTTTTCTGTTATCATCTTTGTGTTAAACATCTCTGCTTTCATGCCCACTGGCTCTCCAAGCTGACAGGAATCCTACTACATCTGTTTCTTTGTCCTTTGTAGCTTGGTCTTTTAATACTTACCTTACTGTCCTCTTCTCTGTTTGAGGGTGGTCCTTTGACAGGTACCTGGTTCGAACCTTGGACAATGGAGAGAGTGTACGCTTGCAATATCGATCTTTGCAAAAATCTGGAGGTCAGACATTTCCTCAGTTTTCCTGACTTAGATGATGAATTGAGGGCTTATTAGATAAACTCTGGAAATTGAGTGCAGTGCTATGAACTTCTGGAGCAAAAGTCCCTGTGTTGACCTGCCCTATTTGTATGTGGGGACATGTTCCCTCATCTCTTCCAGACTCATGACCAAGCCTTCCCATTGTTATGGAGTTTTCTCTGCAATATCTTAGATACATTTACATAATGGATATGTCATAATTGGTGACCCATAAACCCAGGAGAATAGCCAATATTCTCAACCAATTACTGGCTTCAGCTTTGCATGAGTCTGCCTTGATTATTCTGCTCTTTCAGCACATGTTCCAGCATTTTGTCACAGTTTCAATGCCATTTACTTGATGAGTACTCCATTGAGGTTATGTTGTATTTGGGAGATGATGAAGTTAGTGGGGATCACTCATCACTTACATTCATGGTGAAGGTGATGATCTGATACTTTGTTAGTGACACTCACATGCTTATGGTTTTGACTTTGCCAGAACTGAAACAATGTTTACCTTCAATGTGTAATTCTTGAGTTTTCTTTGCGATCTGACAGATATGTATGTTGGTAACACACACATGGACATCTGTTCCTGGACATGACTTATTGTCCTGTTTGTGCAGCATACCAGGGAAGGTGATGATCATACACTTCATGAGTGATGCTCATAAGGTGATGACCACACTCTTTCTTGTCGTGTTAGTTTTTGCTGGAACTGACATAATGGTTACCTTCAAAATCTTAGTTAGGAGTTTTCTCTGCAGTCTGACAGATACAAGCACACCTTGGAATCCTCTTCAGGCATTCATTGCTTTTGACTTGAATCCTTCTTGGGGTTAGTTGCATGAATAGTTCTCATTAGTTGTACTTGATCTGCTCTGAGAAACACTCATTTCTTGTCAGTGAACTGGTTTGGTGGATGGGATTGCCAGCACTCATTGAGATCCTCTCCTCTATGCCCTGCCTTTTTGCTAATGTTGTGACACGTTAAAGTGGCAGGGAAATGGCAAGAGAACAAGTTATGAATGGGCGGGTCTATGGGTGTCAATTTTGGTGTACAATCTGTGGAGTGCAACACGGAGAGACAAAGAGAGTCAGCCTGGAATGTAAATGTGGTGCTGGATCTGGGTTCTCTTAGAATACAACTGTAAGTTTTGTCCAGCCTCCACAGTCATCTTGTTTTTTCCTTCACATGCTATATTATAGCTTTTCATTCAGGTGGTCTTTAGAGGTCTTCCATTAGCAGATCTGTAGTTCAGTTGCTAACTCATGTCCATCTATCCATGGCTAAACCCTGTGTTGAGGATATACCTTGTGTGAGTTGATATTCTCATGTTTGAGTTTTTGGAGTATTCTTTTCCCTGGTAAGTGAAGAAGGAACTGGTTTAATGGGTGCCACACTGAGTTAGATGACTGTCAGTGGACAAACAAGGGAAAATTCACAAATAGATTCTTAGATGTAAGAATACATCACAGCTTTGAATGATGTACTCCATTTCATCCTGGCACTTGGCACTTCCTAAGGTAGCGGACTTTTAGTTTTGTCCGAAAAAGATCATTCTCTTTCATCTCTAATCAATGTTGGCTTCAAATCATTAGTTTCAAGAAGTTCTCAGAGTACTTATGTAGGTAAAAACTGTGATTGATGTGCTAGCTCTTGACCAATTAATTTCTCTGTTGTTGATCTTGCAGAGTCCCTAGCATCATGAATTGCTGCTTCTCCAATTCTCAAGGAAGTTATCAGGACAGTTCTTGGGATGCTGTCGACAAATAGTAGTAGTTGTGGCCTTCATTTAGGTGGTCTAAGGTTCTGAAGCATAGATGCAGTGTAGCCCATTTGCATGGTTGACAATGACAATCCTCATCAAGTGGACATTGACAAAGTGAGTTTTTCCTTGACAGGCCCCACATTTTTGAGGGTGGTAGTACTTGTGACAGGTTTGCCCATGTGTAATTGTTTCTGAATAGCATTCCTAGTTCTAGCTACAGTTCATGGTTCATCTAGATGAAGGAGACCTGATAGAGGCGGAGTGGGATTAGTCTGACATAGACTGATACTGTGAATGCAATTTCAAGCACTAGTTTAAGTGTGGAAATGGGTGATTGTACGTTCATCTGTGTGGCATGAGTCTTTGGAATGCATTGGGTTCACAACATGTCCAGATCCTACTCAGTGTTCACAACATCTTTTGGTTCTTACTGAAACTTTTGTTCCTGGTGGTCTGATGCATGTCAAACACTAGGTACATCTCTAGCAATGCTGGTTTTTGTGCTCAATGAGCAGGGAATTCCTGTCAATAGGTATGACTTTGAGGTGAATTTCCTAGATCCATGGAATTGGGGAACAGGCCCAAGAAAGTTGCTGCCACCATCTATTCTCACTACGCACAAGCTTCTGATGTGCTTGTCACCATTGTGTCAGGTCACCAGTGCCTGGTTGAGCCCCTTCATTGGACCTTTTAGATTTTTGTGTTTTGCATCTCAACTTCATGTGGCTACCATCCTCTAGCTTGATCCTTTGTTAATTGTTGGCAAGGGTAGAGGGCAGGTTGTTGGGGAAGTGGCTATGGTGTTGCTACCTTTTTTTTTCTTTTTCTTTTTTTTCTTTAAGTCCAAAATTTTGGTTCATATGTTCTTCATTCTAAACAAACTTCCTCAACTCAAGTTGGGTAATAAGGTCAGAGTCTGGTTATAAGTCATCATGTACAATCCAAGCCCTCTAAATCTGCGGTCTTTGGTTAAAAAGTTATCCTTTTCAGTCTTTGGTTTCCCTTTGTCTCCTCCTGTCTACTCTTTACCTGGCTTCTCTCATGGAGTGTTATCAATATTCACAAGTTTTTGGTTTCCTCACTTAATAGCTGGGGAAATATGCTGAATCTTTAGCTCCAAATCCCTTGACTACAGAGATATCGCAATGGTCTCAAGCCTTTTGGACGACTGGATAATTTTGAGTGCTTCCAATTTCTAAAGTTTTTATTAACCTGGGCTATGTTTGTGTAAATGTTGAGGGACCTAGACAATTTTTTGAAGGCCTAATTTAATTTGTCTTTGTTTCTATAGGTTTGAAGTTTAGTTCTGTTTTGTGTGTTTCTTCTTGAGGCTATTAAGGAATCTTAACAAATTTATCTTTAAGTAAAAAGTCTCTCACATGGGAGTGTGAAATCTTGAGTGATTGGAAATAGAAGTTCCCTGTTTTTCTCAAGTTGAAGATCCAAGTTTGCTCTGAGCTGCAGTACTGGTTCTTGAGTAATTGGAAATAAATGATCCTAGTTTTTCTCAAGTGGAAGATCCAAGCTTGCTCTTGGCTACAGTAGTGGTTCTACTCCAGTTCCCTTCCCTTGTGTTGATTCCAGATGCCTCAAAAGGTTCCAACATTCTTTTGTAATCACCTACACGGGCAAATGTAAGTAGTATTTGTGTATGTTCCTAAGAAGTATTATGTTGATTTCTTCTCCAACAACACTTTTTCTCTTGAAGCCACCTACCTGAAGTCAGTCAAGCAAGTCATCTAATGTTTTCAAGTCTTTATTGTTCTTTCAATGCTTCTAGCCTAACAAATTAAAAGCTCAGTGTGGCCCTTGTTCTTCCTTTGCTTTGTGTGGCTAGAATGATGTGCAATTTTTTTCACAACCTTATTGGAGCTTGGATGATGATACCATGATCCTTTTCATAATTTAATTATTTTGTGTAAGGAACCCGCATCATAAGTAAGTCTTCCCTACGTTTGGGATACATGCCAAGGATCAAATGTGTGGTTAACACATGTTAGAACATGCATAAGTCCATGCATCCTTTGTGTCAATACATCTAGACATTGGTACATTGTTGACCTAAAGGTTGGAACATACATACCTAGGTACCTTCAAAATCATTGATCATATTCATTGGCATCAAATGTACACTTTGAGGTTTGTTACACCCCCAATGCTCTTTTGTGGGAATTGTGTGACCTCAATATTTTTAAAATGCCTGCGGAAATTTGTATTTCATGAACCAATTTGATGTTGAAGATTTACAAAGGAGTCATTCAATGCTCATAATGATTTTGTGTTGGGATGCTTAAAAAATATTTGTTTATTTCCTTGGTATAAACCCAATCATATACACAATCAACAAAAGTTATGCACCTTGTGAGTCTTGATATTCAAACATATTCAACATTAGTTTATAATCCATTTTTGTAACCCCAAAAATAAAAAATTCAAACTACAATTTGTAATCCAAAACATGAAGAAAACAATATTTCAAGTTCTTGTTGAACCTTTGGAGGTTCTAATGATACTTTATGATAGGGCAAAAGGCATGAACAAATGTCAAATTGTGAAATTTGATGTTCAATTCTTTGACTAGAAAAAGGTTGGAAACACATTTGAATATTGGTTGATGTAGTCAGTAAACACAAGATCTTGCAAAAAACTTTCAAATACTTCTTGGGTAAAATATAACACATGTAGTGAAAATGAAAGCTTGTGCAACTAGAGAACATGCTATGAAGGAACCATTCTATGAAGGTGAAGTGAAATTTAGGGGTTCAAGATTATATGGTAAGGTGGGTTGGCAATTGATTATGCCATATTGAAAATTAGGTAATATGTATATTGGGTGAACTTAACATTCCCCAAGAGAAGTTGAGGGACTTTGAAGTGTGCGTAGTGTCAAATAATGATGTGTTCCTTTTTTTACTTTTGGAATATCAAATGTGCATAGTACTTGATCCCATTACTTTTTTTCAAATGTTTTGCTTCCTCTTTTTTAATTCCTTTGCTTTTCACTTGTCCCTTGACCTTAGGATTTTGGATCATGTAACAACTTTCTTATTAGATCCACAAGCTCATTTGCATTCACTACCCTTGGACATTTGTGTGTTGTGTTCTCTTTTCTTAGGTTTTTCATGGGATTTGTCTTTCCTTCTTTTTGATCCTTTGCTATTGCTTGGGGTGTGCTTTGGTTCTTGTTGCTTGCCTTTGCCATGATCTTCTGATTTCCTTTTCTTACTATCTTTGCCATGACTACCTTGATTTTCAAATGAATCTTCATCAGTTTCCTTACGATTCATGGATTCATTTGCTTCTCTTTCCTCATCATGTGACCCATCATTCCTTACATTCTTTCCTCTTTGATCTCTTTGGCTTCTTTGACGCTCTTTCTCTTGTGCCTCTAGTTTAAGCTCATCTTCAATTCTCCTTCTCTTTCCAATTGGAGTTTGTTTCCGAGTAGTTATTTTCTTCTCTCTATGTGTTGCATAAAATTTCCTCCTCTTACTTTTGTTCTTTCTTTTGGAACATTTTTGAGCTCGTCTTCTATGCACCATTTTCTTCAATTGCCACTAATCTCCACTCTTTGATTGAACTTGGTTATTTTTTCAATGTGTACCACTTTCCAAAATTGTACAATTGATAAATGGGTGGTGATATAAAACTTATTCTTAAGCAAAATTAGATGATGTTAGGACATTGGAACAAAAGAAAAGAGAACATGAACAAGTGGTTAGAAGAAATGGGTGGCGATATGAAACTTATTCTTAAGCAAAATTAGATGATGTTAGGGCATTTGAACAAAAGAAAAGAGAATATGAACAAATGGTTAGAAGAAACCTTTTGGAAAAAGTAAACACCAAGCGACATCTTGACAAGAGCTAAACGTCACTATAACCTCTCTTGGTTGCTCTCTTGGACATCAAACGTTGCCCCCCATATAAGCCAATGGTGCATTGCCTTCAGTGGAAATTGACACATTAACATTGGACAATTTTGAATTTCCAAGTGAGATTAGGACTAGGTAGCCAAGGAGAGGCTACTAATGTCAGTTGTTGAACATAATGGAGGAGTGGGAACATCAAAGGCTATTTTATGGTAGTCAAGCTAATTACCAGACATAACCAACATCCTTCACATCCATAATCTGTTCTAGCAAATGAATGCAAACAACTTTTCATTTGCACCCATATGGATATGGATCATTTTTCGTCCACACACAAAATGGGATATACACAACACAATATGCTCATTTTAATTTTGAAGTGAAACTTTGATTTTGGTTATTACTAATTTTCTTTAATTTGGTGGAAATTCAGGTGTGGTTCTTTAAATTCCCTAGCCTTAGGGAATTTTAAGAGCATCTCCACCCACAATAATTAAATGGTTTGTACACTGCATTTTGCATGAAGTATAGTAATCAAGAAGTGTGGAACTTAGGGCCACTTTCGACACGGGTCCAAGGACCAAAAGCCCAGGGATAAATTTGAAGCAAATTGAACTTTGAATTGGACCCTTATTCACAAATAAAGAAAACATTTTTAAAAAAAAAGGTAAAATGAGTGTGTCGAAAGGCTTCAGGTTTAATTCAAGGGCCCAATATAAAAAATGTGTGGTTGACATGTAAGACGATTAGGATAATTTTTAATTTCTATTTTTTTTCTTCATTTTTAGTTTTTAATTTTTTTAGTTTTATTTATTTATTTATACTCTTACTTCACACAATGAATGAATGTAGGCACAAGATGTCACAATTAATTTTTTTATTGGTGTTCTTTTTTTTGCAATGAGAATCGGATAAATTTTTTAAAAAAAATCCAAATCCATCTCCATTTGTGAAAATTGATGCTTCAACTTGCCACTTGTTACCCCACCTTCCAATTCACCTCTATTTCATGCATTTAGAAAGGCTGAAAATGTACTCTCTCTAACAACCAGCTTGTGAGGATTCACAAAACTAACCATGTCAACTCTGGAATTGATCAAAATAGAGGGGCTGGTTTGCTTTCAACAATGCCTCAATCTTTGCATGTTTTTCATTTTCACAAAATTTGAGTAACAAGGATTTTAAAAAAATAATAAAAAAAAAAAAGAAAAGAAATGAACAACCTTGAACCTTAGCTTACACTTTGATTCTTCAAATCATGAGCTCTCTTTAAGCTTTTTTTTTCGTCCCAACCAATTGATTTTCCCTTCAAAATGATGCTTTACCTCGTATTCACATTGCAATAAACATTTTTCATTTTTAGGGGGCCTTAGAAATGTGAGTGTTTTTTCCTTTTGGGATGGACATAAAAAGAAACAAGAGCTTCAGAGTCACCCCCAACTAATTAATATGAATCAAACTAGGTACTATGCATGGGGGTTGTGGGTGAAGAGATGCTCTTCACTGTGGCTCGTCACCTGTGCCGGGTCATTCTTTGATTTTGTTATAACCTCTGGTTCTGAGTTTTTGAACACTTTTGATATTGAAGAACACCCAGTTTCAGGTTCTTGAAAAAACTCAGAATAACATAACTTTCAATTTCTCTGGTTTTTGAAATATTACAAAAAGATTGGTGGGATGCCTGAAAGAACTGGGAGTTCAGGGTACCTCCATTGATTTTATTTTTTAGAAACACATTCATTTTGATTACTGGTCATCACCAGTGTTGATCAATTCTTACTTTTCAAGAGAACCTCTGGTTTGGGTTCAAGGATTTTAAATTTTTTTGAAAGAATTTCTGGTTTTGGTTCAAGGGTTTAAGTTTTTTTTTGATAGAACCTCGGGTCCAGTTCTAGATCCAGTTCTTCACATTTCTAAACCCCTGATGTCGGGGTTCTTTAAACAAATTCTTAGGCAGGTCTGGTTCCAAACTAAATCCAATTTGGTTTACCTATGCATAACCCAAAATTGAATTGTTTTTTCTTGCTACTAGCATTGTATCACCAATAAAATGTGATCACTTATATCAACTACATACCTAAACCCACCTCTAGCTACAACCACAATTGTACAAGGAACCTTGCATTTCCATTTGCACTCTTGACACCAATCGATAGCACTTGGGATGCATTAAGGTGGTTTCATAATGTTTAGATGTTTAACCTACAACGCAAAAGTTAATGAATATTGCATAATTTTAACAAAGAAAATTCAACTTAAGCAAAACTAAACATTTTAGGAAAATTTGAGCATGCTTTTGGTATCCTTAGAAAGCCCTCAATGAGCAGGATTATAGAGGCAATTTTGAAATGCTTTTGGTATCCTTAGAAAGCCCTCAGTGAGCAGGATTATAGAGGCAACTTTGAAATGCTTTTGGTATCCTTAGAAAGCCCTCAGTGAGCAGGATTATAGAGGCAGTTTTGAAAGTTTTAGACTTGAGGTGTGCGGGATATTGAAAATTGAACTAAATTACAAAACCTGGTTTTGGAAGGAGAAATTGGGTTTACAAGTTCACACTTGGGCCAACAGTACAGGCCACACTAGTCTGATCTGATGCCCAAGATTGTCACAAAGACAAAATACACAATTGTGCAGAAACCTTGTGAAGAACTGTCAGATGTACCACTTGTCGTGTAAACATTACCTTCAAACATTGCAACCAGCTAAACACTCTCCTCATTGTGCTTTCAGTAGCAGATGTGCAATGAGCTTAGTACTAAGATACTCCCTGTTGTCAGCTCTAACAATTAAATAGAAACGTGAGTAAGCTGTAGGCATCATTAACTTCAAATGTTGTTGTCAACTGGGAATTCCTTCATAGCAAATGGAGATGCACTGCGGAATTCCAGAAGCTGTACATACAAGCTCAGGGTTTTATGTTGGATATTATCATACATTGTTTGAGCTTTTACTGTGATACTTCAATTGGTAGAGAGCTTTAAGGGTTTTACCCATATCAGAGGAAAGTCATGGACAAGAGAACAGTGAAATTATTGGTTGCTAAACAGGTTTTAAGGTTGAAAAAAAAACAACGATGACTGGTTTAGGCCTTTCTCTTGGCTCCAAAGTGCTCAATCATGAGATTTTGTACAACTGGAAGAAGGTCTGTAGCAGGTACTCCAGATTGGATAATATCTCCCAAATGAGAATCTGCCCCTATCCTTCCGCCTATATATATGTCAAATCCTTCAACTGGTTTCTTGTTTGCATCACGTGCCATTGTCCCCATGAACCCAAGGTCAGCCACCTGTGAAAGACATGTCTCCAATGTAAGTGTCTGTTGCACAACTCAAGAATGCAGATGACAACCCACAAAAGACCTCAGAAGAGTTGTCATAGATCAAACTGCAGATAAACCCACAAAGACCTCAAACAAACTGATCTCTTGAGAAAGGCCTACAACATGAACACTGTGGATCTCTCAAGACATGACATAGCCCTTGCTTTGATACAACTTGAAACCTCCCAAACATAGAACTTTTACAATTTGCAATTGACTATTCATTTTTGTAGCGTTCAATGGATACCATATACTTCAGGACAAATCTGTGAGTATGTTCAATTAGTAACTTGACCCTCTCCAGATCAATGTGCATCATCAATGTCTATGCAAAGTAGACTCTGCAACAAACATCTGGATGCCAGATCACTGGTTTCATTTCACATATTTCAACTCTCAAATTATATACAAAACCTTCCGCAAAGTGGAACAAAAATAATGCATCTACCTGCACTTGGGCACAAGTATTGGGACAGCCTGTAAAGTGCAGGCGCAACGGACGTGAACATTCCATTGTTTCATCAAGCTCCTTGACAAGCTGCAGAGATCGGGCTTTGGTCTCAGCTATGGCCATCCCACAAAACTGGCTTCCAGTGCAAGCCACAAGGTTTGCCAGAAAAGGAGTTGGATTTGGAGAGTATGTCTGAAGAAGAGGCTCTTTCATCAATTCAGAGACCTTCTCAGTCGGCACATTGGGAAGAATGAGATTTTGCTCCACAGTTATACGGATCTCTCCATTGCCATACTCATCTGCAATACGAGCAAGCTCCAACATTTCTGGAGCCTGGAGGCGACCAACAGGGACATGAAGGCCGATGTAGTTCAACCCAGGTTGCTTTTGTGGGTGCACTCCATAGAAGGTTCGGCGCTTCCAATTAGGGTCAATCAAGTCCTTCCCAGCTCTTTGAAGAACAGCTCCTCCAGGCATACGTTTCTCAACTTCAGATCTGAACTCTTCAATGCCCTGCATCCGAATAAACATCTGAGTACTCTGACCACTTTGAATACAAAAGCATCAGTCACATTCTGGCAATTGGTGATAAGAGGCAAGAATCTGTGAGACCTGAAAGGCTCATGACAAAACTTACCAACTCATCAATCAACCACATCATACGTGTCTTTTGTCGATTTCCTCGTGCACCCAAATCCCTAAAAGTCTCAAGAACAGCTTTGCAAAGAGGGACAACATCCTTCTCTGACACCCATGTATCCATCACCACAGCCTCTGCACAACGCTTTGGGCTAAAGAAGCCACCCACCAGTACATTGAACCCAAAGACTCCATCTTTTGTTGCAGGCATGTAAGCGAGGTCATTGATATGAGGATGTTCAAACAGGTCATGAGTTCCCACTACACACACATTCCACTTGCGGGGCCTGCACAAAAAAGCTGCTCTATAAACATTCTGATAGGACACCAGAACAAAATATGAATGTCCAACAGAACTTGTCTTTGCCTTGGCTCCAATCTTTCAGCACAGTTTCTGAATCTTCTTCATGTCTAAGAGTGGTCAACTTACAAATTGGTGATAGATGTGTTCCCTTTGCCTGAACTGATGATATAATCACTTAGTGCTTTACAGAAGGGCCTTGTATCCACAATCTCGTCAGGGTCAATTCCTGCAAGGGGATTACCAACAGGGTTCCTTACATTGTCCATCCCACTCTGTAAGCTTGACAGCCCGACTCTCTCCAGTCCTTCAAGAACTGCTGGCACGTCTTCAAGCACGAGTCCCCGAATTTGCCAGTTCTGTCTTGTTGTCAAATCAGCACATCCATCTTTGCCATACTTTGTGATGCAATTTGCTAGAAATCGTGTTTGCTCACTGTTGGTCACCCCATTGGGGAGCTTAAACCGCATCATGAATCTCCCATCTGCTCAAAAACATCAGCATTGCCAACAACCTTGAAAAAAGCCCCCATTCAAAAAACCCTTCATGATTTCACAACAGGTTTGCACCAGAAGTAGTGACTGTTAGCTAGTGCACTCAGACTCTAGAAATGGAGGTACAAATGTTCAGCTTTGAAGCCAGAAGAGATCATCATGCACTTGTCATTCTAGACAGCTTCCATATCAGAAGGTGGCTGGCTTTACAGTCAAAGATAATAAGGGCTTGTGAAGTGTGACTAAGTGCATACAAGGGGGAGAGAGAGAGCTACATTGATGTTTTCTGCGGTGGAACAGCCCCAACCATTTTAGCCGAGTATCGAGGTCATCTTTGCCAGTTTTTGAGCTATCAATCTCTGCAAATGGGATCTTTGCAAGTTCCTCAATCTCTTTCTCTACAAAGAATTTCATGGGATCTTTCTCGAGTTTTATCTGGCACACCAACAACAACACACAGTAGCAGGCATTAGAAGCTTTTTTCCCACCCCTCCCTCTCTGCAATTGCTATGTCATTATTGTGTCTGTCTCCTTGTCATTTTTCTTGCAACCCTCACAAGTACTAGTCAATGCACTTCTGATGTTGGGGGTTAGGGTTTTAGCACACAAAACCTTTTCAGCAGGATTAATCCCAGCCCTGAATTCTTCTCGCAGAACCCAGTAACCATCTCTGTTTTCCACTCTTGGCACTAGTCTATTTTCTTCAACAGGTACTGATGGTGCAATTGCCACAGCTTGTGCTACTGCCCCTTCTTCTCGAGCTGCAGAGCATCGGATTGTCTCCATGACCTGCTGCTTCTTTGTGATGATGCCCCCCCATCCAGTCGCAGTGGCTGTCTGTAGCTTGGCCATCTGAGGCGCAGATTTGAACCCTATTTGTGGTGCTGCTATGACAATTCCTACCATCCTATTGCCTGCTTGTCCCTGCAACTGCATCACTCTCCCTTCCATATGCTCTCTCGCTCTCTCTCTCTCTCTCAATCCAGAGAGAAACACTGCCTGCAATCAAAAGGCCAGGAATCAATCAAAAAATCCCAGACTTGCAGCAGATATGATACCACAAAACATTAACCCCTGCCTGCTTGATGACAATGATGGGAAGTGTCAAATTGTCACAATTTTGTCACCATTCTCCTACAAGAAGGGACGAAAAAGAGAGATGGGTAAACCAGAATGAACAAGAAACAAACAGAGCAAAACAACCCCCCTCTTTAATAAGCAAACAGACTCCTTTCTCACCCAACCACCGCCGCCTCGTCTTCCTCCTCCCGAATTCTTTCTAGTTCTAGCCACTACTAGTAGGACCTCTGTTTAAACCCTTTTACGATCTCCACTGTTGCATTGATGTACAATTGCGTCTCTTAGCTTGCAGGAAGAGCTCATGACCAACCCCCCACCCCTTTCTTCTCCAAAGCTGTGAAATCCATCCGTGTCGCGGTTTCGCACGGGATGTGGCGCCACTACTCTCCAGTCTCTCGTCCTTCTCTCTCTCTCTCTCTCTTGCGCGTGCTCTTCAGTGTCAGCACCACTGTAGCACAGTTGCCTTTTAAATGTGACAGTTTGAGAATGAGATGTGGCGACTAGGGTGAGCAAATACGAGAACAATCTTCTCTTCTGTGCCCCAAAACTCTGCCCCCTTTCCCCCGCCCCCAAACCCACCAGAGAAAAAAGTGAGGCCCTTTTCACCCCATGACGCTACTATCCAAATTGGCTGCCACTATCTTTGGCCTGGACTTTTAATAGCCCTTCCTACGAGCGCCCTACCTATAATTCCCAGATTAGATCATAATATGCCCATTTTTCTTTACCCCATATTTTATTGGCTCTCTCAAGTAGTTTTGCATGTCCCATAGTACCTACCATAGCAATTTCAAAATGTCAAGTGTCCAATGATTTAAATTTTTTTTGAAGGTTCCCCATCAGCCTCTTTTTTTTTTTTCTTCCCCTTATTTTTCTTTTCTTTTTTTTCATTTTGGTGATTTAGCACTAGGATATATCATCTAGTGATGATCACTCCAAAAAGGATTTACCATTCATGGTGACAAGTTCTTAGAAAACTCTCAAAACAGTAGAAATTCTGGTAGAAACCCTATACCTGCCTTAATACTGTGGACTTGTCTAAATCTGGCAAACTCTTTTTTTGGGGATGTGATCAAATTTGGCGAAATTTGCAAGAATCTGTGACAAAATATTCATCTTTTGATTTTTTGGGGGGTACAATTTGCTGGTTTGCTAGAAGAAAAATTCTGGTTCCCATGTTGGGAAATTTAACATCCCTGAATATTCTAATTAAATTTCTCTGTTCTCTTTCACAGCACTTTTGCCTTTTGGAAAAGATTTTTCAAAATAGATTTTATCATTTCTGAAAATGATAGAACTTGCCAAGATATGTTATGTGAGGCCAGCTTTAGACTAGGAGTCAGGGCTGAAAAAACTAGGGGCCAACTTTGAGCATTTTTGGCTTGTTCTTTGGCCCCAACTTTCTAATAAATATGTTAGAACATTGATGTCAGGATATTAATAAATACTGGAACATTGGCCCCAAGGGTTGCAAATTGGCTTCCCAAATTCGTTGCTAATAGCTATCCTTATTTAGCCTTGGTGCCAACACAAGGCCATAAAGTCCAGCATTTATTAGTAACTTGGGGCAGATTGAAAAGACTTTTTCTACTTCAGCCTTGACTCCTAGACTCTAGTGTAAAGCCGGTGGGGCTGATTTCCGCTTTGGCACCAATATGAATGCTTGATATGAGTTGATCCTTGGCCTTGACTCCTTGTGTAAAGTGGGCATTAGTGTGATTCTCTTAATGGGGGGGCGGGGGGGGGGGGGGGAATGGGCAGAGAAGTGATTTTTAAATTAGGTGGTGGGGTAAAAGAGGCCGTAAGAAAAATATTTTTTTACAGG
>Ga0116231_10003336_pt1 | contig 33487 bp, 31 predicted proteins | sample S1TSphgellanicum_2_FD_89695 | JGI IMG/M metagenome (GOLD analysis project Ga0116231, IMG submission 89695) | Host-associated microbial communities from peat moss isolated from Minnesota, USA - S1T2_Fd - Sphagnum magellanicum MG | ecosystem: Host-associated > Plants > Peat moss > Unclassified... | reverse complement strand
GAGGAGATTGATTTTGAAGTTTTTGTTGTTTTTTCTGTTTTTTTTTTTGTTTTTTTTTTGTTTTTTTGTTTTTGTTTTGTTTTTTTTTTGTAAGCCAGGTTTTTTTTTTTTTTTTTTTTTTTTGTTTTGTATAAAATTTGCAGATCTGACGAGAAGAAGAAAGATCTTTCATTTTTTTGTTGCATCAAACTGCCTCAAGAAGTCAGAACTTAAAGAGGATTGGGCCTTTTGGATGTACCCATCTTGTGTGTTTGTGTTGGGTGATCTGGGTTGCAGAAAGACAAAAGTTTTTCTCTGGGGAAGGGGAAGGAGGATTTTGGGGAGCATTTCTAGGGCTAATGAGTATAATAACAACATAAAAGCAGCCAGTCTCAAGAGCTTCAAAAAGGGTTTCCAAGCTGCCCCTGAGGAGCGCATGATCTTCCAGGACATTCAAGCTCTAGTGCAACCAAGAGTTTCTTACCAGAGCTCTCCTCCTCCTCCTCCCCCTATCAACTCAAATTTGCTGGGGATGAATTCTTTTCTCAGCTGAGATTTAGCACAACTACAGCAACACCTAGGTATGTGATCCAGCTTGATTCTTGATTGCAAAACTTTTTCTGTTCACAGGGGACAAAAGAAACAGAGGAAAGAAAAGCTCCCCAAAAAAGAAAGTTTGCTGGCTGATCTCAGCTTCTTTCAGCAGGAAGTGGTTGATTACCAGCTACATTGTGATTTGCATTTAGTGTTGAAGAGTTTCGGGAAACTGGGCACTTCCCATATGGTGACCCATTTCAGCAAACAAACAAACAACAACAACAACAACAACAAAATGCTTGCAAAATTTTGCAGCCAAAGAGTCAGTCACTTTTGTTTCTGGTGGTGCTACACCCAATGGATCAGATGAGACAATTGCAACATTGTAGCAAGTCAAGTCTGCATTGTCAGCTTAGTACATGGCTTGATGAAAGCTTTAACTTTTGTTTTTGATCTTGTGAAATTTTTGCCTCCACCAGCAGTGTGCTCAAAGCCCAAGCGACCTGCAGGGAGGGAGATCCCAGTTACAACACAGCCGCTCTCAGTTTCTTTGCACACGTTTGGTTTTGAGCATTACGGGAATGGGAGGTCAGCACAGCAAAAGAGAGGTACAGTGCAAATTCAAAAATTTTCCTTCTCCCACACTGATGGGTGAGGTGGGGAGGGGGGGTGTGATTTTTTTCTTCATCTTTCTAGAATCCATGACAATTAGGGAAAATTTTGCATTCCTTGGTTTTCTCCTCTCTGAGTCAAGTTTCTTCAGAAATGCACCACCAAGTCATGGTATATTAATGTGTTTGAAGAACTGTTGTCAGAAGAGACATTTTACAATCTCCTCTTCTTTCTTGGGTGTGAGCAATTTCTGCTCTTGAAAGAGAGTTTGAATCTAACATATGAATGGATATATTTTGCAGGGACCAAATGGCTCCCCATCATCCAGCTCAACAACAAGATCCCCAGCTGCTTCGTCAAAAATCTTACGAAACTGGTCATTTCCAACCAAAGGCTCCCCACCAAAAAGGTTTACATCCAGTGATGGCCTGCATCATGGTGCTGCACCATTTGGGCAGAGGTACATGCGAAATGGGTTTGAAGTTCATAAGCTGTCGAGTGAGAATCATAACTCCATAGAGCCAGAACTTGAGCACTCCAAAAACTTCACCACTGGTGGTGGAGTTGAAGATGTTATTGACAACAATGTTATGATCACCTGCACAAAGACTTGGAATCCATGGACCTCAAAGCGTCTCCGAACCGATCTGGACACTACTACTACTACCACTACCACAGTCAGCTTTCAATCTCAAGAACCAACTCTGGCCCAATGTGGAGTTTTTGCACCAGCTAGCAAGGGAAATGAAAACCAGGCTAGTAGTGTTGAGAGGATTGCAGACAAGAGCAGCATTCCTGTTGACAATGATGCTTCGTGTGCTTGGGGTATAGAGTCAGTTCATGCCGAGAAGCGGATTCCACCAAGTTTGAATGGGCAGAGGACTCAGACAACTATGCTTGATTCAGAGGTTGATGTTGTCAGAGACTATGTACAGACACAGTCTACTCTTGCCGCTGATGGTGATGATGGGGAGTCCCGAAAAAGAAGTCATGACAGGGTGACACAAGAGGAGGAGGAGGAGAAGGTGCCACTGCTGTCGTCAAATCGAGAAATTTCAAGTACTCTTGGAGATGAGATGAACAAGGCAACAAAGGTTAAATCAGGAAGGAATGCTCTGTCTGAAATCCTGACTTCTCAGAGCAGTCTTGTTGATGATGGCAGCAAATTGAATCCTGGGGAGACAACACAAGAGAGTGCAAGACAAGAAGGCTGCCTTGCTGCAATCCAAGCTTGGGACAGTCTTGCAGCACATGGGAGGAGCAAGGAGCTGGATCCGAGGAAGGACCCCACACTCTACAACAGGCACTCTGATGATTTCAGTTCTGATGCGTTTTCTTGGGGCCTATTGAATCAGACAGATTTGATTCTGGGGTTTGACTCAACCTGCTTGATGAGCCGCCCAGAAGATATTTCAATTCCAAAAGGAAATTCCACAAGACAAATGAGAAGTTTAAGAAAGCGGGTTAGGGCTCCGGGGAGAAGAAGGCGCACTTTAAGGGCATCATCACCCAAACCTGTGTCATCACTTCAGAGCTGCCTTTCTGCCCAGACCTTTGACGACAGTGATCAGGACCAAGCTGTTGATTGGCACCTCAATTTCCCATCCTTAGACATTGAAAGAGAAAGACAACATGATGTTGTTAAGCAGCTTTCTCTGAAACCCTATCACGGAATTTCTGACTCAAGCCAAACTGCTAATAAAAGTGTTTGTGCTGAATGTCATAATGAGGAAACTCATGTAGATCCTCCTAGTTGTGATTTAGGGTTTAGAGGTGGTGAGGAACATTCTAGAAGAAGAAGTAGTAGTAGTAATAGTAGTAGTGGTAGTAGTAGTGCAGCAGCAGCAGAAAACAAACCATATCATGGGATGATGGGTAATGGTACTCCTCCTTTTCTTTGTTCAGCAACATCAAGGTCTCTGGACACAGTAAAAAAGCCAAGAATCCAACAATTTTTCTCTACTTCTTCTGATTTGGGCATCAACAAAACACATTCAAAAGGTATTTTTTTTTATAATTGTAATAAATTTCTAGTGGAATTTAATTTTATGTCTTTGAATTATGTAATTGAACCCCTTCTTTTTGGTAACTATCACAGTGTGTGTACCTGTCAAGTGTACATCTCTATAGCAAAGCTCAGATTTCCATACTTTGTACTTCCAGTAAGTTCAATATAATGAAGGAGCTGAGTGCGTGCCGCCCACCGCATGTTTACATGCAAACATGAATTTGTAGGATTGAACTGACATGGGATTATTAAGGAAGCGAATTTGGGATCTCTCAAGGGTTTCTCTTACACTAAAGTTTGGTCTTTCGTACCTGTATTGTGGCTGGCAGGTTGGACAGAAAGGCTGATTTTTGCGATTGGAGTAAGTGTCGGGGCTATGGGGATGGTGCTCAGATGTGATGCAGAGGTAAAGGAATTACGTGAGTTATTAGCAGAGGCGCAAGAGCAAGTGCAGACTCTGATGCATGAACTTGAGAAACTAGGAGGCTTCGTTTCTGAACAACAAGGAGTTCAAACACAATGTCAATTGTTCATGGTGGGTATTGGGTGCACTCTTTTTGAATACCGCAGTTTTGGTATTTACTGAATTTTGTTCACTTTTAAAAAAACACGATTGAAGTGGGTTTTGCATGAGAAATTATGACTCAGAAAGGGTTTGACCTAAATGGAACTTGCATGTAAATTAGCAGTTCCACTGAGGTCTGGATTTGGAGAACTAATTCTTAAAGTGAGAAGTTTCACCAAGCATGATTCATGGGGTTATCTTACTGATGAAACTTTGCAGGCAGGCAGTGGAAAAATGGATGAGTTCTCAAGTGGAAAGGGTGCCAGTTTGGAAACCAACAAGAATCTTTCAAGTGATTATGATGATGAGTCTATATTGGGTGTACTGACGGTTGAGGAATCACATCTAGTCAGAGACCAGTTTTCAAATGATGAGAACCATATGGCAGAGCTTGAGGCGGAGCTTGAGGCTGAACTGGATCGATTAACAGGCAACAACCTGGTAAATCTGCACACCCATCTCTTGCTATTGCAATCTCTTTACTTCATATATGTCTCTGTATGCATTATATCAGACTGAGTTCAAGTCCCCTGAGACCCTCATGCAAAAACATGAGAAACCTTGAGCTTCTTTATCTCCGGTGCTAGATCCTCAATCTGATTTAGGTATGAACCCTAATCCTAATTTTGAGTTTTCAAGTTTATTCTTTGGTAACTTTCCTTTATACTCTTTCAACGTGAGGCTGATTTAAGTCAAAAAAAGTTTCATGGGTACAGGTTCATGTGGATGATGATGATGATGATGGTGAAGTGGACATTGTGTATGGAGGTCTCTCCGTTGAACATTTACCTGAACAATTCAAACACATTGATGATGGTGACAATGACAATGATGACACAGAGTTCAAGGACCCGAGATTTGTACATGAATTTGAGCATGAAACTGCTGTTTCTCCCCGGGAGCTTACATGCTTGTTGCACAAGCTACAGGTGATCACCACTGGCTGCTCATTTGTAAGTTGGGAAATGGTGTTGGTTCTCTATGATCAACATCAACTGTTTGACAAAGGTCTTCTTCTACATAGATCTATGTGCCAAGTCTTTGAATTTCCTGTATGTGTAAGAGCAATTCTGCCAGTGCTCAATATGTGACCCTGCAAATCAAAACTGGATGAAGAAAAGTTGAAATGTGCTGGTTTGGCTCAGCAAAATGGTTTTGGCTGAGCATTTTTGCACAGTTTGCTGAGGCTGGTAAAAGGCATGGCAAAGCTTAACACCTGACAGAGAAGACTGTAATAAGTATGATCTGACTGTTGCTCTCTGTTACTGATTGACCAATCATAGTGATTGGTCCAGGTGGTTTGCTATTACTAGTCTTCCACCTGTTTGCAGTCCCAGATTTAGTTTTATGGGTGGGGTTGGAAAAAAGCAAATAACTAAACTTGGATGTGAGAAATATTTTTGCAAGGTCACATTCTAAGCACCACTCGAGATAAGTGTAATAAGCTTGGAATCACCCAATTGCTCCATCTTTCTTCCCACTGTGTAAAAGTCATTACTCCACAGAGAGAATAATGTTTGAGCTAGCTCAGCTAGCATGGGAAAGGAAAGACATAATATAACCCAAGGTAATGAATTTGAGAATGTTACAGAGACTTTGGCAAAGGGGCAGATAAAAATGTGAGCAAATTGAGCCAGAATTTCATGAAATTGGGTTTTAAAGAAACATGATTTTTATTGCAGGCAACACGTCAACAAGAGCTAATCACAGAGCTGGAGGAGGAACTTGATAACTTACAGAGACAACTAGAAGTGAAGGACTCTGAGCTCGAGCTATGGAAAAGTGGCATACTGCGCTTGAGTAAAATTTGGACTCCAGAATCAACCCCAGGCACTTTTCCTCCTGTCACCTGCATCCCCTCTCTTTTTAGAATATATTCTCCTTGTGCCCTTTTTGTTGAAGGTTTTTTTTTTTTTTGGTGCAACATTCATCTTAGTGTTGTTTCATGAAATTGAATTTTCTCAAACACATATATATTGCACTTAATCCAAGGACCACCATTTACCAGTTTATCATCATACAAGATCCTTCAAGGTCTTCACATTTTTGAGTTTCAAAAAGGCAATTCTCAAGATTATCTCCATCAAACTGGATGCAGGCAATGAAGTTTTGAGTCTTACAAATCCTATATTTGAGAAGACATGCCCGGATGATGACATGGATGTGGAGATCAAGACCCCTGAAGCCTCAAACTTCCATGTCCCATTTCAGGAGTTGGGTTCTTCAGAAGAAGGCTCAAAACAATCACGTCAGTTGTTTGTTACACCAGCAACGCTTTGGCGAGAAAACTGGATATGGAATCAACAAGAAGATGTACATTCTGCTGACGAGGTGTGGTTTGAAACCCCTTTTTGTTCACCCACCCATGTCTTTCTTATTATGTCTAAGCTTTGAAATAATCACTGCAAATTCATGGAGTAAAATGGTTTCCCTAAAACAAATTTCCATGTGCATTGTGTTATGGATCAGAACTGAAAAGCTTTCAAAGTCTCAAATTTTGTCTCCATACCCTTCATTGGCAGCTGCTGGTGATAGCATCAGTCTCTCTGTGTGATGCAGAAATGGTGTTGTGGGAAATTTAGGGTTTAGAAGAATTAGGGTAGATTTGAACCTTCTGCAAAAAGGAGTTGAGTGTGTTCTTACCTTTCTATATTTCATTTTTTTCTTCTTCCAGGATTCTGTTGATCTGGAGAATGAAGATTGTCCTGCGGATACCTCACCAGAGTTTGATGAGAATGTTTGTGATGAGTTTCTTCAAGCTTTGGTTGATTGTGGAGGAGTTTGAAGGAGCTTCAAACATCCTGGAACTGCTCAAAACTGCGAGCGAGTCTTTCGAAGTACAACTGCAACAAATGGGCTTGTGAAATCCAGCTCCTGCTGAAAATGTGTTGAATTCCTTTGTAAGATATGAGCATCCTTGTTGGATCCTGAAGAACTTTTTTTTCCCTCTGGACCGCAAGCTGTGGAAACACAAGTACCTAGCAGAGAGTTGTGATACCAAGCCAGGGGAAGGTGGGTGGGCTGCTAGGGGTGAGGGTGCTTGCCAAGTGCAGAGCTTGATCCCAATCCAGCTCAGAAATTCATCCTGGAGCTTGATTTGAAGGTGGAAGAGGGGGTGAGGAGCAAGCTGATTTTGTGCTTCACTGTAAAAACCTAGCAAGGACCAACCAAAGTTTTTGTGGAAGGAAGATGGAGCAAAACACCAAAGGAAATGAAGGTATTTTTGGAAGGAAGAAAGAACAAAACACCAAAATAACTGAAGGTTTTGTAGAAGGAAAAAAGAGCCAAACACCAGAGGAACTAAAGGTTCTGTGGAAGGAAGAAAGAGCCAAACACTGAAGGATCTGGATACCCAACAATCTGTGGGTCTGCTCATTAGGGCCAACAAGTTTACAGCCAATTGAAGGAAGGCTGTGGAACATGTGCTGGGCTTTCCTCAAGCAAAGAACAGCAAGAGGAGACTGGAAGTGAAACTCCATGATGTAAGCCTTGCCAAACCCCTTCACCATCTATGTGCAGTTTTTCTTGTAAGCAGAGCTTGGGCGGGGTTTAGGTTTCTTTGAAAGAAACGCTCGAGTCCATTTGGTGAGTGCTATCTGCTGGTGGGGTGCCAATGCCTGATCCCCAAGACCAAGCTAATCTCATGTATTGTCTCATCATGCACATTCTGACCATGACCACTCTCTTGCTGTCTTGGTTACCCTTAGTGTGTTTTTGTCAAGGAGAAAGAAAGGGCATCTGAGTTTCCATCACACAAAATCTCAGAATACCAATGACCAACCAACCAACCAACACTCTCTCATTGCAATGTATCTATCCCCTCCCCTTTTCTGAGTTGCTGAAGTACTTCATACAATTGGACTGCTGTACACTCCACCATTTATGATCAGAACAAAGAGAATTCTTGTTTACTTTTGCAAGAAAATTTGCAAAAAGCAAAAAACCCCAGCTTCTCTGGGGTTTGTATCCAAAACAAACATGTGAATCTTGTTTACTGTGCAACAAAATTCAATTGGATCCCATAGTGATCAGAGGTTATAAAGAAAAAAAGAAGCTTCTACAAGGGCACCCAAATTAACCATGTGAAAATTCAGTGTGTCCTGTTTTGATCCATGTTGTCAAAAAGAAGCTTTTCCAGGGTTAGCAGTATCCAAAACGACCATTTTACACAATGATGGAAACTTGTACAGGGAATTGTAAACCTTGCAATTCACAAAATCACTTCACTAACCACTTTCTGTACTTCAAACCACTTAGTCTATGCTAAAACCCTAGATGCAGGTTTGTAAATCTAGATTTTCACAGAATCAACATAGTTTTTCTTTTGCAAATAAGCTCTTTTTCCATGTATAAGTGAGATGACCAGCAAAAGTGTTGAAGAAGAGACTTTGCCAGTCTGAAAAGAACTGGGGCGGATTGCTGTTTGTTTTTTCCCCCAAACCCCAACAACAAACTATACACTGGCTGCAGGGTTGGGTTGATACTGAACCTCAGAGATGAAATTCATCTTCAACATTTGCAATTGAGGACATGCAGCATGAGTGATGAGTGTGGAAGATATACAGTTCTGCAATCCTTGGAATGGACAAGTCGGCAACATGAGCTCCTCTGACAGATCATCAACAAGAACTTGGAAAGACTTGTCGTAGAGAAGTAACCCTAGCTCATCCCTGACTGAAACACAGCGATATGAGGGAAATTTGAAACCCCATTTTGAGAAGAAACCCTCAAACAACAACGAATTCTCAATCTTTTGCTCTCTCGATGGATTCAACCGGCAGAAGGAAACGCCTTTTGTACCAGTGCAATTATCTTCTCGGACCACCATGTACACTGTGCCTTTGCACTCTACCACTTGTACCTCGATCTTGCTCCCTGGACATCTCGGTTCACATCTGTAGAGAAGCTTCTCTCGCCAACAGCCTTCAAAAATATCATACACAATCAATCCCATGATGTTCGTCCCTTGGCAAATCCCTTCTCGTGCAACAAAGTAGAAGAAGTTGTCACAGGAAGCACCAACTTGCGGTGAGAACTTCAATTTATACCTTCTCTCCAGCACAGAAAGACCAAAGTCCACAGTCCATGTGTGTTTGTGTGAGTCATATACCTCCATGTGAGCTCCAGCAGCATCCTCCTTTCGTGATGCTGGCGATCTTCCAGCTCGTCCTCCTCCTCCTACTCCTCCTCCATGCTGCTGGTGCTTCTTCTTCTTTGTGAGAATTATGATTTTGTATGCTCCTGTAAACCTATCCATCACCATGTGTGTCAGTATCCATTCTTGTTGTATCATCGAGTTGCCAATCCACATTGTTGGTAGCTCCCTGTGCTTCTGTGTCAGTGGATTGTACACAAACAAAGTTGCTTGTCCTTGCTCATCCACATCTCTGAAACATAACAGTCCCCCATCCCCTGTTGCAAAACAGAGACAAAAATAAACAAGGAAATTGAACCCAATTCCATTGAGAAGAAGAAGAAGAAGAAGAAGCCCTCCTGTTGCACTTGTTCCAGCATTCATTCATTCCAGAGACATTTCAGTGAGCCAAAAAATACCAAAGAAAGTCCCAAGGGAGTGAACAGCTGCGAGCTAGAGTTTGCGGCTGAGGCTTTGCGGACGGACTAAGGTTTGGGGCCGACGGACCTGCAATGCAATCTTTGGCGCGGCAAGGGAGACCAGGCAACGGCGGCATTCTCCGCCATCTATCGGCGATGGAATCGTAAGCGCTGCACATTCTGTGACCTTCGATTGTGACAAACACAAGCAGATATGGTGTCTCTGTGCTCAGAGAGCTCCAGGTCGGCACGCAGCAACTGGCTTCCTGAAACCTGTCAGAGAAGATGAAGTCGCGCAGTCGTTTGCAGACAGCGAGAAGAGCGGGAAATTGGCAAATACTGCACCACTTTGTCTAGCAGATCCTCCGGTAGCCTACTCCACACAGGCGACTCCAGAGTTCCCTCTTCTTCTTCTGCTGCTGCTGCTGTTGATGCCCCTATCTTTTTCTTCTTCGCTCTCTTCCTTTCCCTCTCCTCCGCTGCTGCCGATGGGTACACGAAGGAAGAAGCCCTTTTCAACCCACCAGCCATTCCATCACCGCAACCGCCGACAAATTTGCTCGCAAAACAAGCGTAGTGCTTGCACTGGGAGGTCATCTTCTACACGTGTTGTGCACTAAAGGAAAAAAATTAGTTCCCGCACGCGACAAGCTCTCTCGTTCGCTCGCTCGCATTTGAAGAAGATGAGAAGCATATTTACACTTCAGGCGGATGATCCCCAGACACCATCATCTCTAAGCTCCAAAAAGCCAAGTGAAAAACACAAGAGTCCTCTCCCAAACAAAAAAAAACATTCTTTCAACTTCAAAGCAAAACAAAACAAACCAGACCAGACCAGACCAACAACCACCAAAAAAGAGAACCGAAGAAAAGAGAAACCACCCACTTCCGCCTCTCACAGGTGACAACAAACTTCCACTACTCGACCACCACACAATAATGCGACTCAATGGCAGATCCGAACAACTGAGGACAATTCACAATACAGGAAGAAATTTTCTTTGAGATGAAATGATGAAGTGACTACAGCGGAACAGAAGCAGATGGTCGTAACTTGGCAGATTGATTTCTGTAGCCGATGCAGCAGCAAAGCAAAGCAATCCAGCAACGAAGGATCGCGGCGAAGCAGCGTTGGCTGCGAACGAGGAAGAAGAAGAAGAGGAGGAGTAAGCGCGGAAGCGCCAGAATTTATAGTGTTTTTTTTGGGCAACTTTGTTCTAGCCAAAAGTGGCGATAATCGACAGGAAGATTTAGCCATATTTGGCTACAAGCTAAATTATGAAAGTAAAGTTTTGAAAAACCTCCTTCTATATTTTTGGCTACCCATCTTGAACAATGTGTCGAAATATGGAGATTTTTTCTTAAATTTTGGTCTAATTATGACTATTGAAAATCTCAAAAAGCACGTGATTTTAGTATTTTTCTAAATACATCATTTTGGCTATATATAACGAGATCTCAACCACGAGATCGGGACTAGCATGCAGACAAGATATTTGTATTTCAAGGGTATGTCGTACAAGAGTGAAAGCTACTTGTGTGACATCAATTCCAAAAGCTCTGGCTCAATTTTGATGTGACAACACACAATTTGAGCTAGTGCTAAGTGTGTGAAAAGATGTGCCATACATAAAAATGTTTTTGTCAAAGCTGCAACTTGAGGAAGGTAGAGAATGAAAAGCACTTACTCTTTGTTTGTCCAAATATGCAGAAAGTTAGGGAACACTTTTGTTTGGCCTTGCCCCTCACTCACACGAACACTCTTGTTGAGCTCATGCAAACTACGAACACGGTTACCCTGACCAAGTTTGTGGCATGCTGCCAGTACCAAAGGACAATCTATCCTCCATGATCTACCTTTCATCTAATGGACTCTCTGGTCCCGAGCGGACATAAAATTGTAAATAGTAAACAATAAACAGGCTATGTATAGCCAGGTGAAAAACAAGCCTGAGGTCCAGAAAGCATCGAAACGGAAGTGAGTGAGAGCAAGACAACAACAAATGGCCCCCAACCGGAACTTAACTGGGGGTTTACAAATGAGGTAAAATAATTTAACCCTAGTTCCATTCCCGCACCCACCAGATTGATTCCAGGTACCTAGTTTAGGGTTATGACTTGTGACACTGAAAAATATTTCTCACATCCAAGTTTAGTTATTTAGTTATTTATTTATTTATTTTTCCAACCCCACCCATAAAACTAAAATAGGTACTGCACAGAGGTAGGAGACTACCAATAGCAACCCCAGTTGCACCAATCATTATGGTTGACCAATTAGAAACAGCAGTCAGACCATATTTATGGTATATTCTTCATAGTAGTTGGATCATATTTACTAGACTCTCCTGCGCGTTTTTACCAGCCCTTAGCATTCCCTACAAAAATGCTGGGCCCAAACCATTTTCCTGAGCCGAAACGGCATGTTTTCGCTTTTCTTCATCCATTTTTAATTTGCCAGGCAACATACTGAGCATAGGTGGATGTGCTCTTAGTTATGTTACCGTGTTTTTAAATTTTTTTTTTTTTTTACTATTTGGCAAAAGAAATAGTGAAAATTCGACTATTTTTTCAAATGCTTTGGAAAAAAATATATAATTTTTTTATATCTAAATTTTGAAAAAAAATCACTAGTCCTAGTATTTTAATACGTTTATTATTATTGTTGGATGTCAACATTCTATAAGTTATTTTTATCAAATTATTTATTTAAAAAAATTTGTACTTCATGCATTTAACTTTCTCAAACTATGAGATATTTGAGTTAAGATTAATTAAGTAATTCATTAAATGTGATGTTCACCCTAGTTAGATGGAGGTAACATCTACATAATTTGATGACCTTTGTGCATCCAATATTAGGAAGGTTGATATTTATATGTTCATCTCATAAGCAAGCGCTCGAAGGTGGATCAGAAAATTTGTAACAATTTGTGTGATTCTAAGGTTGGGTGAAGAGTTAATTGTAAATTTATGTTTTCTTTAAAGGTCTTTCATTGGTTCATTGTGAATTTTCAACAATTATAAAATCATAAATCCCTAATGCATTTACTTTTAGTTTCCCAAGGTAAGGTCCAACGTGTTTCATTTCATCTCATTTGTACATTCCTTCATTATTTTGGGTCATTGCCAAACAAATGCACCATAATGCATCTTCATTAAATGTGGGGTTGTTATGTTGAGGTGCATATTGAAATCAAGATGCATTGTTGGTTAGTGTTGAATGGTGCATTTTGGTTGAATTGGAAGCTGGCAAGTTGGAATGATGATTTGGAAAAGTGGAGGCCTATTGGGTTTAGGGTTTGGAAAGAACACACAATTCAACATATGTTTGTAGTTGGTACTAGCCTCTAGGTAATGGGACTCCATTCACATTTTTTAATGTAATTTTGAAAATGATGTGTAATGGAATATCAATTACAAGTGTTTCTTTCACCTTCAAAACTTGCACAACATATTTGTTTTTCATTTCTATAATTTTTTAATCTATTTCTTACTTGCATTTGTGCATCAAGCTACGGTTTAATGTCCATTTTCTTGCATCTTTTTAATTTGTTCTTGATTCCACATCTCATTGTCACTTGTTTCTAGTTGCTAACCCTGGCTTGAAGCCCATTGCTCTAACTTCTACATGTAATTGCTTTTGTCACCAAGCATTGTCTTTGATGTATGGGCTCTTGAATTTTTTTCAAATATTGCTCATGTTCAACAATACCTTATACATGTGCAAATTTGTTGTCCTCCCCCCCGCCCCCACCAAATTTTTCATTACTACATTTAGAATGTCTTTTTGAGGTCATTAAGGTGGTTTGTCTTACAAAATCATTAAACTACAAGTGCTAAAGTATTGAACCAAGTAGAAATAGGGGAGTAGGATTTATTGATTGCCAATGCACCACATAAACATTTTCCAAAAGAAATGGCAATAAAGAATGGCCTTGGGCAAATTAACAACTAAATTAACACCATGATAAAAATCCCAAAATCCTTTTAACTTGTTTCTAAACATTATAAATTTGTTATATGTAAACTAAATCAAGGTCTCTAAATCCAAATCTAACATTTTGTGTTCTTAATATGTCCATTAAAAGGCTTCACTAAAAATGTTGAAAGTACCATAGATGTAGGCATTAATTCATGAACTTGGCCATAGAAGATGATCAAGTTATTTTTTGTAATACCTTTATAGAAGAAGTTCTTGCATAATTGTTTTTTTTTTTTAAATTATTTTTTAAAACTAAATGTTTGTAGTTGAATTACGTTTCAAGAATCCAAATATTGGAGGGTGTTGTCATGTGATGGATATGCTTCATTTGTTTAGTGTTAGATGATAATTGGAAATTTGCTTTGTTCTATTGATTTAGAAAAATATTGAGAAAATTCCAGCTCTTTCCATGGTGAAGGCTTTTATGTTTTCATGTTTAGCATTTGTGTGAGCTTAGTGTCAACTACAACAAGGAATAGGTCCAAACTTTTCACATTTGTGTTGTTGTGATGCATTTACAATGGTGCTAATGATGTGCATTTTGTGCTTGGGTGAAACAGACAACAAAGGTAATAACCCATCATTTACATAGTAACAAATTTTTCACATGTAGGTTCCAAAAGTCATATTGCAAAAAAATCAAGGAGATTTTCTATTCAATCATATCAACTTGTATTATTTGCGATCACATAATATATTCTTCGTGCCACATTCATCTAAACATGGTACAACCAATTAACGTCTTGTTTCCAAGCACTCTACATGATAGGATCATTTTATAAGTCTTTTGAGATTTATTGAATTTATTATATTTAGTTCCAATTCCTTATTTCACCTCTTTTCTTTGATTGGGTTTCATGTCTTTTTTTTAAAAAATGTTTATATCAGATTTGAAGGGAAAGAGAGGAGAGGAGAAGAAAAGGGTTGTGAGAGCCACCAAAAAAAACACTATGAATGTAGAAAAGATTATGAGCATGATGATGTTCACATTGTGGCAACAAGTGTTTGTAGAGTGTACAAATATCTCCTCTTTATCTTTGTATGGAAATCTATTCAATTCCAAGTCGTGGGTTTGTGAGAATCTCTAGGAACAAACTAATGTCCACTTGTAATGTAGAGATTAAACAAATCTATAGATGCCTATATGAAACCAAATTTAACATGTGTTTTATATTATGGCAAAGATCATGTAATTTCAATGATGATTCATTGCTAAATGTGTTGATATACATACATATATTGAGGTCATAGCTAAGCTAAAGTAGGTGGAAAAAGAACTATGGGTGGCATCGTTGTTGGCCTCTTCGATCATCAAGCCAATAAGAACACCTAGACATTCATAGTTTTATTCTCAACATACTTCCAAAGATTGTAAACAATCTATCCACAACAAAATATCTCCACAATATCCTTCAAAAATGTAACTTTTGTTTTTTGAAACCAATATAATGTATATGTTTTAACATGGTAGTATTTTCATACAAAAAAATTAATTTCAAATTTTTTTTCAAGAATACTTCTTTCAATTATGTTTTCTCCCCATGGCTTAGCTAGCTAGTTGTAACTTCAAAAAATTAATTGATGAAACTTAGGTTTTAACATTGGAAATTGATGAAATCATGTAAAACCCATTAGCATAGGAATTATTAACTTATTAGGTTGACCATGGGATTAAAAGTCATGGGGAAGACATGTACTTTCCTGATTTTTTTAACAGCCATGTTGAAGTGTTGCAACATTTTGTTTTACAATTTTTTTGTGATTTCAATTATTGGGTCAAACAACTCATCAAAATCATATACAACCATTTGAGTTGTTACAACATCACTAAACATGCATAGGTTTTTATTTGTAAACAAATTGTTAATGTTCCATCATTCCATATGTTGAATTACAATGAATAAACCAACAAAACCTACAATGTTGGAGCAATATTTTTAATCTAACTGCAATGATGCTGATGAGACTGAATTGTTAACCCTCCTTCAAAGAACTACACAAGCATTAGTGCAATCATCAAAAGCCAATTGTTTTAGCATTAAAGCAAACTTTCTATCAACATGCACATGCAACAATCCAACCATTGTTTTAATATGCCTTAGTGGGTTATCAATCTTTGTTGCCCATGTTGCTAATTTATGCAAAATCACTAGGGTTGAGGAAGAACCTTTGAAGAAGAACAAGAATAATTACCAATCTTCCAAGAAATTTTAAGATTTATGGGCAATATCTTTTCCCTATGTTAAAATGTTGCAAAGAAATGTTGGGCAAATGGTGTGTGCACTATAGTAACATGAAAGTATTTAATTTTAGGCCCCAAGTCAAACACTCTTGAAAAACATGTTGGAAAGATCAAGGCAACAAAAGATCTTCCACACATGGGGGTTAAAAAAGATGATGGTTTGTTGACAAAAAGCGTCAACACTTGAAAAACCAAACAATATACATGAATAAGAGTCAATGAATAATTCTTAAACATGTGCAATGTGGGTGGAAGGATGAAGGGGGCATAAAAAGGTAACAATTTGCAACAATATTTAATCTTTTTCAACAAGGGTGCAACCCATGTTGGAGTATGAGGTTTTTAAGCTTCTATTTTCTTTTTTCGATGTTCCAATGCTATTGAAAAAATAGTGGTCTAATTCATCTAGCTAGATGATGGGGAACTTTATGCATTAGAAAGTGAAATCCAAGGTAAGAGACGTGTTTAATGTTTCTCAATACCTAGCACTTGTGATGAGGCGACAACTATTGATATTCAATCATACATATCATATTATGAGAAAATCATGTCCGTTGCAACTTGTTTATCTAGTTGTAATTTAGTTCTATCAAGCATTTTTTAATTGTAAGCTAGTTGCATTTGACACTTTTTAATTACATAGGATAAGTTGCAATGGACATAATTTTTCATAATGTCAATTCATAGGTATGTTGTTGAGAATTAAACTTGTTTGTCAATCTTGATTTCATTTGAGTGCGTCACTAGAGGTGAAAATGTTAACAATTTAACTAAGGTGATCAAGGATGTAATTGCCCTTGATGGAGGTCTATTTAAATATGAAATTGCTTCAAAATTGTTGTCATTTGGAGCTAATGACATGAGCATCTTTTAAGTGAATTTTAATTGTCATTTTGATTTGTTCATTTCTATATTTGTGCATTTTTTTGTCAAGTCTAATACTAGATTTTAAAGCTCGTGTTTTTATGATTTGAAATGCATTATTTCCATCTTGGTGTGGTAGGGAATGAGAAACAAGGTGATAAAAAAAAATAAAATAATTTGTCTCTTCACATAAAAGGAATCCATTGCATGAGCCATCATACTAACCTCATTGTTCAAACTTTGTTTCATTTGCCTTTTGTTTTTAGAATTGAGTCCTTGCTCCAATCCTTATATATGTTTTCTCACATAGTCCAAAAAGACACATAAAGTTTACAAAGCTAGCTCAATTGTTGCACACTAAAGGAAAAAAATAAATAAATAACATAAAAATTAGGTGGATAAGTATGTTGTCCCCAACTAAAATAATCATGTTAGAATATAGATATTTATTGGTGAAAATGGCAAAAGATTGTGTTGAGATTCCAATTGCACGAATTAATTTTGATTTTATGTGTGAGATTGTTGTGATCCTCAGCTTTGTTGGTTTGCTATTGTTGCTAGAAACTATGCACGTTCTAATCAAGTTCCCCTAGCAAAGGGATGTCTTTGCTTGCATGACTACATTGTAGCTACTAAAGTTTGTCAAGCTCAACTTTATGAGTTTTACAACAATCTGAAGACTTGGTTTGTGTCGGACACCTTCAAAAACTTAAAAGATGTGATGTCATGCAAGCATGCCACCATTTCTTTGACCTAGATTGCATTTGAATTGGATATGAATATTGTGGGTGTTAAATTATTGGCCTTCCAATGTGGTAACAAACAATATTATGAAATGCACCCTAAACCTATCACATGCAAACCTTAAAAGTTTTTTGAAAACTTTTTAATACCATTGTGGACAATATCAAACTTGTGTGCATAGATATTACGTCAATAACTTGCACATATTTTTCATAAGTTATATGAATAAATTAATTATTTCAATGTTGTTTTGAAGGGATATTCTTATGTTTGTTAGTTGTATGCATGAGATTAACCGAGATTTTTAATCCTTTACTTGTTCATCCAAATTTGTTTGATGTTGGAAATGATTAGGAGGCTAGTGAGGTTGTGAAATTTTATTGACTATTTTCTTTATAAGAAAATTTCATATATATTGTGTTTAATTTTTTTGCATTTTTTTTTTCTTCCATTCAAAATTATTGCAAGGAGTTTGGACCTAAATAACTTTATGTCATTTATTTTTTTGTTGGATTTTTTTATGGGTGTCTTATAGGGGTTGTAAAGATTTTAACAAAAAAATTGATTTGCCAATTTTGACAAGTTTTTTGATGGATGCTATGGGGGTAATCTAACCTTAGTATTGGCTTCACTTTGAAGTTAAAGCGAATTTTCAAAAGCACTTCACCCTTTTGAAACAACACTATTGTTATGAACGATAATCAAACACAATATCCCCACTTACTCTTTCCTTGATTGCCCTTGAGTTCTAGTGTAACACCTCCAAATGCACCATGAAAGCAAATGTTGTTTCTACCATGGAACCACCAATCTGTATGAATCCTTTCACTCAATTATGGAGAACTCTTTCAACCTTTAAGGTGTTGTGGAACACTATGTTGGAATATTTCAAATTTATGAAAATTGTTGTAATCCAAGTGTTGTGGAGCATGGAAAATTAGTGAACATTTTCAACTCTATTTTTCATGAAGTCCAAATTGCAAAACAAATTCAGTGAACATCTCCCTGTGGTGGTCAACATGTATTTTCAAACATTTTTTTACCTTGGAAAGCTTTCCATATGATGAGACCTTTGAAGAATGGTAAATAATAAAAAGTAGGACATAGGTTTAATGGGGAAGTAAATGCTTTTTTTTCTCCTATTGTTTTTTTGTCAATGAACTTGTATTTTTTACTTTTAGTCATTTTGTTTATCCCTTTTGGAAAGATTAATTCAATTTTTGGATAAAATTATTTACCTAACTCCCTAGAAATAATATATTAAATAACACATTTTTGAAACTACATACCAAGTGTCATGCATCACTAAAAAATTTAAATGTAAGGGCAATGTTGCCATGCTTTGATTATTCAATAGCTAGATTTCACCAATTTTCAATGAAATTTATTTGTTGTTTGTAGTCAAATCTCAACTTATTTAGCTTGTGTGTAGCCAAAGGCCTTATGTTTTTACACTTGTAATGTCACCAAAAATGCAACAAAACTACCTTGATCACAACAACCATTCAAAATTCAAAATTTCCTAAAAAAAAAGGTCAATGCCCATTGAAACAATGTCCTTCACACCCTTATTCCATTTCAGAACTCAACACTATCATAATCTTCTTAAATACTCATACATGATTCCAAAATAATGACAACAACAAAAATGATAGAAAGATTTACAACAACAACTAAGAAAATATTCTTATGAATTTTTTTTCAATTATTTCCTCATGAAAGTTCTTATTCCTTACCCCCTCCTCTTTTCATGACACTTATTTATTAAGTAACTTTAACCTTTTATACACCTTTTTGTTGTGATCAAGTTAGCTATCATAAATAAGTGTGTTAAAAAGGGTTATATGTTATAAATATGTTGTTGTGGTGGTCATTTATTATAATATACCCCAATGCTTCGTGCAACATACAATGCTTATTGGGAATTTGGTGACCTTCTAGAAAGGCCTTCCTAGGAAGGAATGTGATAAAATAATGGGCATTTAGCACATGATGAAGAGCATATCCTCCTTTCATTTTCCTACAAATTTTCCATTTATTTTTCACAAATCAAGCAGTCTTAAACCACTAAGAAACAATTTCCTTTATGTAATTTGGGTTAGCCTTGATCACCCAAACCACTTTTTTTGTCACCTTCTTTTTCCTTCTTTAAAAGGAAAAACCATGCATTGTATTTTTGTAAAAAAGATCCATGATACCCAATCATTATAATGACAACATGTTTTTTAAGGGAAGGTTTAGCGAGGTGGGTAATTTTTTTTTTAAAAAGCTTGCCAATTTTGTATGCCAAGCAAAGTGCTTTTTAGGCACACCAAAAAAACAAGAGCATGTTCTTATGAAATGACAAAGATTTGATGTTTGTCCTAAACAAGTCCCCTTGTTTTCACTTTAGTAGTTGTTGTCAAATGTTGGGTGGTTTTCATTTTTGTGAAAATCGCTAGTTTTGGTTCTCACATAACATTTTAAAAATTAGTTGTGCAAAAAAAAATCTCCATAAAATAGAACTAACTAGGGCATCAAACTTGTGAAGAAAAATAATTCACTATGAACTTCAAGGAGGAACAAGCAAGAGGACTAGAAAGAATGGGACAAACTTTGTGGGTTGAAAGGGGAAGGAGAAAGGAACTTAGTCTAGTTGCAAGTTAAAGCTCAAGGAATAATTGCCATGGCAACAATTCATGTAAAAGAGAGCCAACAATGTGAAGGAGAAACTCAAAAAAAGTAGGGTAATGAAAAATTGAATTCATAGTTTGCAACAATGCCCTTGAATAATGAAAAAGTTAAAGGTCTGTTGATTAAATCACCCATGACCTTGGACTTGGCAACTTTGTTTTTGCATGTACATCATGGCCATTCAATAAAAAATGAACGTTAACATAGTGTAGTTTGTTTAGTTGAAAGAACACTAAGTTTGATGATGAGATCTTTAAAAGGTGTTTATGAGGAGTGAAGTGCATGGCTACATGAAGTTAGATGTGGATGCATGGAATGTTTTAGTGTTTGGTAAGTTTTTGTTTCAACAATGGGACCCCTCCAACTTTTAAAGGGCATATCTTGTTCACTTTGTAACCAAATAACATGATTCAAGTGGTTTCGAGTGCATCTAGAAGAGGGTTGCAATTTATCTTTGGCCATTAAAATCAAAAATTGATTCTATTAAAATTAGTGACCCATTGATGCATTAAGTGTTTGGTGGTCGGTCTACTAACTTACCCTAATTCTTGGTAGAGCGAAATGGACTTGGTGAGCCAAATGGATATGCAAGCCAACCTACACTACAACCTTCCTTTGAGTGGAGTGGAAGCCCAACTATTAAAACACCTTTTTGCATATAAACAAACTTTTTTTGTGCATGTGTGCTTGCTTTCTCTCTGTAGGCCCTTTCTTGCTTAAATTTATTTTTTCTTGTAAGGGGAAAAAAACTAAAATGAGATGAAACTACTCTAACCCTTGCAAGATTTGTTTGTAACTTGAATGAAGATATGTTCAACAAGGTTTAGGTTTAAATGTTGTATAATTCTAAGAGGAACTTTGGTATTCAAGTGAATGTCTTTCTAAGGTCCTTTTGTTGGTGTTAGGGTGTTATTGGTTCTTAATGAATGACCAAGTTCTTCTTCTTGGGTGGCCACAAATACTTGTGGCATCTAACTCAAAATATTATAAATTTTAAAACATTTTCAACCTTACATCATATTCGATGATATTGTCATCAAATAAAGAATGTGCTTCCATTTCACTATTGCTCATGTAATTCAATGCAAAATCATGCAATGCATATCCTGTTAGATCTTTCATTTCGTTTTTCTCAATTTGATTCAATCCACTAGTTGATTTCACAATAGGGAAACCTAGTGTTAGCTTTAACTTCAAACTATCACCAAAGCTCTCCATCAACTAGTCTACAATATTCGCTTGACTTCAACTGTTATCTTGCCAATGTGGAACATTTGTGCAAGTATTCATTTGTGATCTTTTAGGACTTTGTGCAAGGTGCATAAGGGAAATTTAGAAAAGTTTGAACTCTTTCATGAGAGTTTTTTTCCTCATACAATGAGCTAGTAATATCCATGTACATTTGCCAAAAAAAAAATCTTGTTTCTTTGGCGTGATTTTTGTGGTGTTTTTCCTTCAAGCGTTGTTTGAGTATTTTCCTTCCTTTTCAAATTTGTGTTACATAAATAACACATATGAATTTCTATCTTAATTGTTTGAATAGGCTATAATGAATATTAAACTTTTGCAATTCTTTGTAGAATGACATCCCATCATCATACCCTTTGTTGACACAAAACCCAAAAAGGAAATCCCCCTCGACCCCCCATTAGTGCCCCATGCATGGGTCCCCTTAAGAAAATTTTTAAAATTTTGGGTGACAAGTACCTCGCATGCTCTCCCATAAATAATCCACATTGCTCGGCCATCCTCAAAAAAGGGGTGGAAAAAAAAACCCTCGCATGTGTGAAAAGAGCAAGGGGCACATTTGGAGAAGGTAAGTTCACACTCCAAATATCCATACAATTTAAGTGGAAAAAAAAAAGGTATGTAATTTCTTTTTCCCTTTTTAAAAGGGACAGAATTTTTTATTTTTTTTCTGGGGATAATGTTAGGCTCTCAGGCAACAACGGTTCTTTTCCGGTTTTCAGACCGGATATATCACCAGCAGTTCCCCCATTTCCATGAAACCCTGGCTCCAAGAACCAACACAACAAACAAATAAAAATTGTCACGTTACCCACCCCTCCCCGGCACTGCCCTGGGGGGAAATTTTTTTTTTTAAAAAAAAATTCAAGTGGAAGAACCGGAAAAGGACCGGCAGTTCTTTGATGCGTTACTGGCGGTTCTTTGATTTTCTGCTGCCTTTTGAAATACCCGGACTTGGCCGGGTCCGGTCCGGTCCTTTGATTTCTGATTTGTTTGAAATACCCAAAACCCACGGTTTGTGTGGTTTTGTTTTAGGGCAGGAGTGTTGGGCAGGAGTCTGGACTCCCCACCCTGTGCATGCATGCATGCCTGCCCAAGACTCCTGCCCCTAATATGGAGAGTCTGGGCTGGGGGCGATGCAGGGCAGGGCAGGGCAGGGCCGGGCAGGGCAGGGCAAAGACCAAAAAAATTCGTTCCAATCTAAACAGTCTAAACACTTTCACCAAAGAAACCGGTTCACCTAATGTGAAACCGGTTCTAATGCGATAGTCCCTGTCCCTGTGGGGGGGCAGGGCAGGGCAGGGCCCAACAAAGGCTAGGAACAACGGTTACCGGCCTGCAACTGCTTTTTGAAATTGGGCTTTCCTTTCCGCCCGGAACCCTGTTTTCTCTCTCTCTCTCTCTCTCTCTCCCACCATCTTCCATTCACATACGCCACATACCCATCTTTGCCAATCATTTCCTCCATTGCAATCGCATCGGTAACCCCATTTCTCTCTCCCCTTGCATCATCCCTTCCCACTCCGTCACACTGAGTTTTTTTTTTTTACCACTCCATCACAACCTGACTCGCATCACACCCAATTTGGCACTATCATCCTCACCATCATTTGCAACCTCCTTTTGTCCCTTTGACAGAAATGCAGCAATAGACAACAAGAGTTGGGCTGCAGAATTTTTTTCCCCCACGAACGCTCTTTTGGGGTTAGGGTTTGTTGTTGACAGTTTTTATTTCAGAATCCACAAGCAGGGGTGCAATAGAGCGGGGTGGCTGCAAAAATTTGCTCCCCGGACTCTCTTTTTGGGGTTAGGGTTTTTTTTGTTGTTGGACAGTTTTATTTTGCGATCCAGAAAGCAGGGGAGAACATGCAGTCTGACAGAGAGGACGAATTCCTTCAGCAGAAGGATATGCATGTATGATGGTGACAGGCTAAGGACATTTCCACCACCATGGATGTATCACCAGACGAGCTTCCTCTTCTTTATACGTGGGTGGGTGGGCCATCTGCTCCTTCCCCACATCCCACAATTGGTCTCTCTTTTAGTTTCAAAATGTTGTTGCAATATCCATCTGAATTGGGCTTTTGAGGTTGGACATTTTCACTATCAGCCATCCTCAGGTTTAGGCCACCATCTTGAGGATGGACTTGCGATTGCAGCTTCACATAGCATGGTTTTGCTGCAAACAAAAATCAGGGGCTGCCATTGTATCAATGTTATGTAGCTTGCCATGTCAGAGTGTTCAGGGTGGCTTCACATAAGGCATGTTGCATGATGAGTATTAGCAACCAAGAGCAGTGAACATAGAGGATGGCAATTTGGAGTTAGGGCATGGCTAAAATCTGACAAAGGATCTTGCAGTGGACTTCTTGGATCAATGTGGCATGTGTAGCTGATAATGGGAGGATTCTCTGGAACAGAGGTATTGGTGAGAGAGTTTGGAGAGGGAAAGGGAAAATTAACAAGCTACAGGGAGAGGTGGAGAAGTCAACATGTTGTGTGCAATGAGACAGAGAGGTAGATATTTCAGTGTTCCATTCTTCCAAGTACTGAAAAGCTTGGGTAGTGGACAAACAGATTGATGGTATCCCTTTGTCAAGACCAAAGCGCAACATTTCACGAGACTTTAGCGATGCAGGTGCTCTCCTGAACTCTCTGTTGCCTTCTGCATAATTCTAAAAACTTAACAAAATAGCACCTTCTCTTTGGCACACTCACAATGCATACAAGTCCCATACAAGACCTCAAGCAAAGTGCCTCCTTTGGTTTTAGGAAACTGATATGATTCAATCCATTGTCAGCCAGGTACTCAATGACTAAAGTCTTGGTTGATTATGCCTGATGTTTTATGAGATACTTTTGAAGAGCACAAACTTTGATAGAGGCATAGGTAGATTGCTCTAGCATCTGCATAATACAAATGTATGCTTTCACCAGCCATATGGGACCTGTCAAGGGTCCAATTTCTTGACTACTGTCTGAGCCACAAAGCATACAGCAAGACCCTTGTGACTGTTAAACAACAAGAGGCTCTTTCAATTTTGTCAGTCTATAGCTGTTCACTTAGGGATATGCTTGGCCAATGGACAGCATCAGGTTGTGTGCTCTCCCTGATCTCGATGGTACTGTTGCAGTTGATTTGAAAGTCTTCTCAATTCTTTTGGGGAGGGACAGTGCTGGCAGCTGAGGTGGTTGCCCATTATTGTCCTAGACTGGTGGATGCACACAACTACAGTGCTGCAAATGGGCTTGCACAGAAAATTTACAATTGGAGCACCCTAAACAGTTAGTTGCATCGCTTGTCCTCTTCCAATGAATTGAGTTCATTGTGCTGCTGTAAGAAAATTGGGCTCTGCAGCATAAACATCGAACCCCAGAGAATTACATTCAATGGAACATTGAAGAGATCATATGCAGCAAAACCCATTCTGTGCAATTTTGCAAGAGAAGAGACTGTATTTGGCAACAGCAGATTTCTTAATTAGCAGCAGGAGGCAATTTTGGGTAATTGACCAATAAAGAATCTCAGGACAGAAAATGGAGTGATCAGCCCAAATTTTTACTTTATTCATGCTTCTGTCTTGGAGGAGTTTGTGCAGACAAGGTGTTCAGGCGCCTGCATTTTTCACTGACAAAAGAGGACATTGAGGCTGTAGCCAGTTGTGAACCACAAATGATTGAAAGGATTCTAAAGCTTCTCAAGTATAAGGTAGCTCCCTTGACCTGTCTCTAGAACACACATGAGTTAGGGGAGGAGATAGGTTAAAATTGCAGACACTCCTTTGATGATTTAGGTCTTGTTGCTGGAATACTGAACAAAACTCTTTGAAATTTTTTTTCCCATTTCATGAAGGGTTGGGTATCAAATCAGTTACAAATAGTCATCTGTACCAATATGGTGAAGTGCATGAGAATCTTGCCATAATGTGTTTGAACAAGGTTTTGGTGCAACTTTATCACAATTATATTACAAAGGGACCCACCATCTTTAAGCTCCAGGCTGAGATAGCAGTCCTTTCGCATGCTACAATTTGGGCAGATTGCAAAGTACAAGCCAAATGGATTGTCAGGAGATTCAGATCTTGCAAAGGACCATTTGGATGGAGGACATTTTCATGATCCTCACTCACGATCTGGGGGCCCCCAAAGAGACACACTCATGAGTATTCCCGTTCTCCTTTCTAATTTTCCAGAAACTAGGCTGTGCATGCTGGTTGCTTAAAACTGAATTCTGCTTTTCTTCTTGATCTCTCTCTCAACTTCATTGCTAGCAAGGAGAGTGAAAAGCCCCAGATTGTGAGTGTACAGGATTGGCTCAGCAGCCACAAATAAAGGAGAATGGGGGTCGGCAAGAGTACTTTCGAGATCGAGACTCTGGCAAACGGAATACCCTCACACCATCCAACATGTGAGTATGGATGATGGAACACTGTTATGAATAGCAATATAGATTCTGTCCAGAATTGCAGGAATATCACTGAATTCATATGGGAGTCACACTATATTTTCTAGATCAAAGGAAACATGTGAGAGAAGGTAATTCACCTACTATAAAACTCATCATAATGCCATGTTTCCATATATGAAACTAATAGGTCATTGTGTTTTGGTAGGCGTGCTTCTCAAGATCCCTATGCACCTTCAAGGGCTACAGTACGGAATCTGAACTCCCACTCATGTATTCTGCAAATAAGATGACTTATTCACCTTTCTTAGTCACCTTCCTCTTTTCAGCATTTTCCTTATCTATGAAGGTTGCATTGGCATTAAGTCTCCAAAGCAAAAGAAGTCTTGGCAAATTCATGTTGAAGAAACAAACCATCATCATGCCTGTTGACATCAGAGTGAGCAGTGATTGGTGTCAAACTTAAATCACCTCTGCCCTTGCTTTTCATAAGCAGAGCCCTCGACGTTGTGGAATGCCAGAGCCAATAGTATCTGCCAAACTAGAAGAGAAGGATGCACTTATACGAGAGCTTAGTGAAACTATTGAGGTAGCTCCATTTGGCTCTCACTTAAATATCACAGAATTTTTGACCCCTTTAATAGCCAACAAAGTTTAATCACCACCAGAGGTGCTCAATCAGGTTAAAGAATGCCTAGTACAAGACTACAACCACTTTTGGTTCAAGGGAAAACTGATCACCAATATTTTAGCTTAGAGCTACAAAGTATTTTCAGCCTAGAACATGACTATTATGTCAAGAAATAAGGTGTGCCAGATTCTGGTTGCAGCTGCTAGAAGCAAAAGTGAGGAAGCTGGAACAGTTGGTGAGGCTCAAGGAGCACAAGATCCAAGTACTCAGTGGGAAGGTCCCCAAGTTCAATGGGCGTGCCTAACATTTGCACCAGACTGGTATGCCTTATGGTTTACTCAAATTTGGTGTGTCAATAGTTGCTTTATTTTTGTTTGTAATGAAATGGGAAAACCAGGATGATGCTGCAAGACCCATTTTGGTGCACCAAAAAGTCCCCAAAACAAATTTGACAATCTAGAATAAAAGTTGCTCAAATAAAATGAAAAGTGTTGGGGAGCTCAAGCTGAAGAAGAGCCAGTAGTGAAGTGTGTGGGTGAAAGATTGGGCACAGTGTAGCGTTTCTAGTGTGCGAGTTGGGATCTGTCTTTTCTGTTTGCAGGTTTTGCAGATACAGTGTGATGAGCATTTTTGTGAGTTGCACAGAGTGTCAATGATAGGGAGGGTGATAGTTGCTTTGTGAGAACTTATATGGAGCCGGTAGACGATGCTTATGTGAGTGATAATCAACAAGGTGCTGGCCTTTATGTCTGGAATTTGGAAGTGTTTTTTCTTCCCTTTGTGTCTCATACTGGGTATGACATGCAATTGGTAGAACAAGGAAGTTGTATATGTTAATTGAGCTAATCTAATGTGCCTTTATTCCATAAAATCTCAGGAACCAAGCTGCATGACAATGCACATCAACATTGTCTTTCTGCTGCATTAAGCTTGATGTTTCTCTATGCTGTGTAGCTTGTGTAATTTAGGGGTTAGATGCATGTTTGATCAAGATTTCAGCATGATAATAGTGGAGACTGTCCATATTGAGGAGTGCAAATGGCTGCCAGTTTTGTTGTTGCCGACAGTTCTTAGCTGCAGTTGAATAGGTAGTTCAGTGAGGTAGTGCCAGGAAAGCTCTAGAAGAGAAGTTAAGCTCCTCCTTTTCTGGAAACACCGCATAGAAATTACTAACTAGGACCTAATAAAACTTGCAGTCACGTTGGAACAAAACTACAATTCCTAATTTGTACAATTGTGGAAATAAGAAGATAAGAAATGGTTATCTTTTCCAACTTTCATTAAAGATCCATTGAGTATTATATATGCATTTTGCTCTCCTCACAAGATTCACTCGAAAAACTCTCCTACATGACAATAATAGTTAAGACAAACAACTACCAACAACCTCAAAATTTTGCCAATTTTTCTTTAGATAGTCCCAAAAGTGGGTTGTAACTACATGTCATATCAACTTGCCAAATTATTTCACTACCAAATCGACTTGTCATATCAATTTGCCATATTGTTTTACTAACTAAATCAATTTGTTGCACTTCATTGTTAGATTGTTTTGTTGATTTGTTATTGTCATTCTACTCTACTAAAGGCTCAATTTGAACATTTCATAGTCTAGTAAATTGTTGTAGTGTCCCCACACAACATATAAGTTTCCATATGTCGATTTCCTTAGCTTTAGGTTTGATGGCTAATCTCCATACAACAAATAAGCTTCCATATATGTCAATTTCCATAGCTTTAGGTTTGGTGATTGATCCCCTCACATATGAAATAAGCTTTCATATGTCAATTTCCTTAGCTTTAGGTTCAGTGATTACTTGACATTGTATGCATGTACAACTAGGCAAGAGTTAGCAAGTCTCCTACTTCATTTTCCGAAAAGTTTGCAATCCTCCTTCCTTGTCAAAATCACTCTTCCCCCCAAATATTTCTTTGTTCCATTTTTCTTCAAAAGGATGAGGTAAGTATTATTTTGTTGATTTGAGGTCACTTTGTTAGCTTTTTCACAAAATATGCAAGATTACAATTGTAGTACAAGTGGGTTTGAACCCAAATGAGCATCTCCAACTTGGAATTTGGTATTCTGGCAAATTAGCCTCGATTCAATTATTTCCATTGTTTGGTTTCCCAAGTTTGTCAAACAAGTTAACTCTTGGTAATGTTTTATCACATTTCTCCAATGTTTTGAATTGTTTTTTGCTATGCTAATTACATGATAAGTATATATTCCATGCACATCATTGTGAAGGTAGATCAACTTGATGTTGTGGTTTGATGTATGTAGTAATAGTCTTAATAATCACATTCCAATTTGCAATAGTATCTCAAAGCATAAACACCCAAACATCTTTTCTCATACTTTAGTACTCCATAGCCACAAGGTTCATGGTATTGCATATAACAACAAATAATTTTGTATGCTAGGTATTATCTTCATTCAAGATCCTCTACCTTGCACATGACCAAAATTTGTTCCTCAATGATCCCATCACTGATGGTGTTATGAGCTTACTTTAAAACATATTTGCAAATACGTAATGAAAAATATGCTTTAAAATTATTGCTTAATTTTAAAGCATACTCCATATATAATGTCATGTGTAGTGTTGGATGGATATCACTTTTTTGGGATATTTGTTGAATAAGGATATCCATTTTTTATCCATTGAATAAAGATATTACATTTTTATTTTTTAAAAATATAGATATTCTAGTTGGATATAAGGTTTTCACATTTTAAAATTTGATCTAGATATCAATGTTCTCAAATATGTACAATTTTATTTATTAGTTGGATATCAGCAAACTTGGATATCAAAAATTCAAAAATTTGCCTACTGATTATGTTGGGTGTCAAATTTTTTTCAAGGTGAAAAAAATTCAGAAGGCAACATCCTTTTTTATAAAGGGTATTTTTTGTTGCAATTTTTTTTCTAAAAATCATTCGCAAAAAAATCATAAATTGATTTAAAAAAAGTATAGCCACAATAATAATTACTACTTGATTTCAACTTGGAAGAGACTTTTTTAAATGTATCCCCAAAATAGCCTAAAATTGTCTAATGACTTTTGCCACCCTAGTTGCATCTAGAATTTTGGATATTGGATCAAATATCATTCCCAATGAAATCTACCAAATGTCATTTTTGATATCTAGGCTGATATTCATGGTGGATATTCAAAAAATCTAGATATCCATCCAACATTGGTCATGTGCGCAATATCACTTCAATAATAGGGTTTAATAGTATTTGTTCTACCAAACTAGGGGTATTTACATGAAGGACAATTGTTCCACAAATGAGTTTTCAAATTTTTCTTTCAATCCAATTGCCAAAAATGCCATTTTATGACTAATCTTATGCGAATACAAGTGGATAAGCCACGAAAAATGGCATTAATGATAGGTCCGAATCAACTACAAATGGCATAAATAACTAATATAATTGATAAGGACCAATCATAGAATGGCATTTTTTACGTAATGATCTAAGCAATTTCCATGCCCATTATTAGGTCTTTAATTGACATCTCAACACCTTGCACTTGACAAGTTGCAACCTCCATATCAATTTCCTTCTTGTTTTCATCTACCCTTTCCATTTTTGGTTTTTTTTTGTTCCTTATCAACCTCCCAAATGGTGTTTTTTCATCATCATTTTCTTCCTACTTCGATTTATTCTACCCCCTTCTCTTGGTTAGTTGGGACTATCTCCTTAAATTTTTAGCCTTCTCATTAATTTGTGCCATCATTATGTTTTCCACCTCCTTTGCTTCATCTTTTCTGCTTTCATTGTCACCTTCTAATTGTTGAATTTGTATGTGAACTACATTTAATGCACTGACATACCCCTTGGTATGCTCAAAATGCCATCATTTTAATTCTACCTATGTCTCCTTTATCATTATTTAGAGGTCTACAAATAACTACCTAACAAATTGATCATACAAAATTGCTTTGGCTTGGTTCTTTGTGACAATCTTTTCCCAATTAATGGTGATATGTATTATTTTAAAGTTAGAAGTCTTTTGCAACTTGACTTTCACAACTTGGAATTCCTTCCACAATCCCCACTCCTTTGCTACCATCACTTTCCAATCATTGTTATGAGTTTCACAAGTTCATTCCAATGCTTTATATACTACATTAAGTTGTTTTTTAAAAAATTCAAACATATTCAAATCATATATACTTGTACAATGACTCCTCCTCCTTGAGTCCTTTTATTTCATTCTTCTTTCGTGTAATTTCAATGTCTACCTTCGTAATGATTTCTTGGTGACACTTTGGACTTTCCTTCTTCTCCATCTCCATGAAAACCTTGGCATCTTCAACATTTTTCCAAAGTTCTTCACATCATTTTTCCTTTTCAATTATCTATTGATGCAACTCCATTATAAAAAAAAATTGTTGATTTCAACATTGTTTTAATTTTATAATGAACAAACTAATTTTGTGCCAAATTCATTTCAACTTGTGAGCATTCAATCTCTAGGCTAACTACGATTAACATTGATTATCATTATCTTTCTTTAATCATTTAACATGTGCCATTAACTTTAAAGTGTTATGTCTCTCCCAATCTTTCTAATATTTTTCAAATTTGACCCTCTCAATTGGATTTGTTACTTTGACTTTGAGATTGTACCTATATTTCCCTCTTAAGATGAAGATATTTTTGATTCCTTAATAATCAAAATTGATGTAATCCCCTTCTTTTTCTTCTTTTGTCATATCGACATCATAACATTAATATCAATGACATTTCACTCCTTCATGGTAGAAGCTCGTTTCCTAATGATTATAGGTTGTTCATTTTCTCCAGTCCATTTTTCCAAATAATAGTGACCTATGATGGTAAACATTGGGCCAACAAGATTATTGTCAATTTTTTTATTTTGCCTTGTATAATTATGATTTGATTTTGTAATTTTTGTGAAAACCAAGTAGCCTAGTTGATTGATTATTTACTTATTGCCTACATCACTACAACAAGAACTCATGAAGTGTATTTATTGCCTTGTCAACATGTTATTATCTTCCTAAAAGCTTCTAACCTTATCACCTTCTATTGTCCCTCTACTTTCACAATCGATTACCCATAACAAGAAAGTAACGATTTTCTCTCAATTTGAGTGAAATAATTCACTATTGTTTCATTATATCCTTTTTTACCCCATGCAATTGGTCATGTGCAAGGAAGTTCAAAGATTCAGACAACTTCATTCCTAGATCAATTTGTCAACCTTGTAGCTTCATGATTGATTAACATGACAAAAATTGCATATCAACCCCTTCAACAATGGCTCGTCAATGTGAATCCAATCAAACTTCCTCATCTATGCAAGTCTCACCTTCCTCACCCATTCCACATCTTTCATTTTTATTGACTTGATACTCCCATGGGTGCATCCTATAAAATTGATGTTTTAAAATTTTTTTAGAATCATTGGCTTCTTTAAATCCTTAATTTTTTGTCACTTCAAAACATCAGTTGTATTAACATTCTTTAAGTTATGCTTCATCTTATCAACTACTTCAAGGATTTGCTCCTTGTAAATGTTAAATCTCAATTCCAAAAGTTTTCAATTTACTTGTAGTACATGGAGGTTCTAAGGATTTGTGTATAACCTTACAAAGGAATTAGTAAAAATACAACCTCAATGTTATTATTTTAATATTGTGAATGGAACATACCTCTTTTTTATTTTGTTTTTTGGTACTTCCACACTTTTAACAAACTGTCTCCAAAAAATGATTACAATCATTGCAATTTTTCTCTTGGAATATTCAAAAACTTCCCTTTACTATCATCACTTCCACAAATTGCAACTTTTATTTTCAATCTTTAACATTTATGTGTGGGTGGTTGAAATTGGTTACATGTTCAATATCAACATTCACTCGTGTTACTGTGACCAATCTACTATTTGTCTATTCTTTTTATGTTGACTTTCCTCAATTTTTCTTCCTACTACTTTGATTTTGTTCATAAATTATTTTTTGTTTGTCCTATGTTATAGACCATGATGCATGTTTTTTCCTCATGTACTTTTCTAGAATAACCTCATTACTAAACTCTCCAAAGATTGATTTGAACTAAAAATCATCTAACATTCATCGAACACTTCACTATTATTTTTTTGCTTTAACTTCTCACAAGCTCTTCCCTTGCTATAACATTCCACTCAACTATGCAATTGTTGTTTCTTTCAAAACATTTTTTCCATAAATAGTTATTGTGTTTGATCGCTTTTAGTTCTTCCAACTTTTCAAGATTCATTAAATGTTCTAAAAGCCATAGAGGATGCAATTCATTCATGGGCATGTTGTACACTAGCAATAATGCGTAACCTTTTTCACTTATTTTTGCAATAACTATTTTAGGTTAATAGCACTTTAAAACATTTTCATTAATTCCTCTTTTTCCACATATTTCAAAGGATATAATGGATTTGTCTTTTTTTTCTTCTTGTTGTGACCAATTATTCTTGATTTTTTTTTACATTTGTTACAATTTCTTGATTTTATAACATTGAATATTGGTTTTTCTTAAATCCACAAGTTCAATTTCTTTATCATCATCAGTATTTCATGTTTTTGGTTTAAGGTTAATCAAAGGCAAAATTTGAAATTTGAAATTTGAAATTGTTCCAATGTAGTTTTTTTGGATTGGTTATGTCCTTGTGTTTATTCCTTACATCACAAATTTACCAAGCTTCATAAGTTCATACAAAATCATGCAAAATCATATTTTCATCAATTCATACAAAAACCACATGAATTCCATGTTATGGTTAATATGACTGATATTTATACATATTTGATCAATATCTCAAATATTCAAATGGATGAGCCTTTTTTAAAATAACATACATGAACAATCATGTTTAATACACAAAATCACATAATTTTATGAAAAATTACATAATGATAATTGCATGAATTAGTTAAAGTGCAAGATGTATGTACTTCACAACAAAACATCATAGGTGAAAAAGACACATCATTTATATAGAAATAATATATATTTTTCATGCCATTTTTACACTTTGAAATTCATGAATTTTGCACAAACATATTTTTTATGATTTTTTGCACTGATTCTATTGAAATTTCGTGATATTGAAAGTTTGTGACGTATTTTTTTAAATATTTAATGTTGACAATAATGGTTATCATTATAAAAATAATTAGAGTGTTATTATGATGGTATTCTTTTAACTTGTTGATGTTCACCCATTACAACAAAACATGGGCACATTCCATGTTGCAATTTCACTAAATTGTCATTCCAATGAAAACAATAGGATGACATCTCACATGACCGCGACAACACATGTGTATTGTCCCATCGCATGCAATGCATGTCCAATTACATGCATGACACATCTCATTATATGTGACGCAAATTTGCTACACACAATCAATGAAAATAAT
>Ga0116231_10003335_pt1 | contig 33490 bp, 27 predicted proteins | sample S1TSphgellanicum_2_FD_89695 | JGI IMG/M metagenome (GOLD analysis project Ga0116231, IMG submission 89695) | Host-associated microbial communities from peat moss isolated from Minnesota, USA - S1T2_Fd - Sphagnum magellanicum MG | ecosystem: Host-associated > Plants > Peat moss > Unclassified... | reverse complement strand
ATTTTTCAAATTTTTTTTTAAAAAATTTTTTTTTTTTTTTTTTTTTGCATGTGTTATTCAATTTGAAAATCATGGTGTTTAACTTTAAGTACAACTCTTGCTTCTATTGCATCTTCAATTGAAACCCGGGGTTACTTTCTGTAACTAATTTTTTTCATGCCCATATTTTAATTGGTTTGGGTGCAGGTTGGGCCTTGAGTTGCAATGGGTAGCAGTCTTCTAATGTTGGGTTCAAATCCACTTGAAGGTGATTAAGGTTTAAATAATTTTAATTTGACTAATTTGAAATTTTCCTAAAACATTCAAATAACAAAAATTTAAGAAAGAATATATTGAAATTTCAAAATTAATTATTAATTATTAGACAAACATGTGTTGTAGCTACCAAGGTACTATAATAACGTGTGTGATGTTGAATAGATGTCTAGATGGCAGAAACTAGAAACCAACCACAAATCATGGAACAATCAATCCATATTGTCCCCAATGAAAGGAAAAGTGAAAAATAAAACCCATGAATTGTTGTCCAAAGTCTAGTATGATTCACCTTCTAAAGAACATATGTGATGTCATATCTTTATGCTTTTTGGAACATCAATATGAACAATACTTCTCATGTATAAAGGACAAGTTCTTAGTCATGCCAATTTTGGTTAACATTATAGGGTTTTTAATTGATTGGGAACAACTTTCCCAAACATATTTGGGACATGAATGAGGATGCATCAACAATATTCAAAATAACCAAATGATCATGTTTGAAAAATGGATGTCAAGCAAACTTGTAAGAGGACTTCAATTTGGGGAGTAGACCAAAGTTGAAAACTTAACTTAATACATGTGCTGAATTTATTTTGTACTTCTTTGTTTTTTTTGAAAAAGAAAGACCTCTAACATCATTTGGCCCTCACAAATATTTTTCAATAAATGATTATGTAAATGTGACCATCAATTACCTAACTCTACTCTCACTTTAATTGTGTATTGGATATGTTTATACTTCAGCCATCAATATCCCACTCCTCCTTTCACCATTGCTTCTGATGATGGAAAATGAAAAAGTTTTGTAGACAACAACACCCCTTGTACATCCCACCACCAAACAATCATCATCATCCACAACTTTTACAATTTATATGATAACTTGCTATTAGTGCCTTTAATGTGAGCTTGCAAGGACTGACTTGAACATAATACCAGTTCCCAAATGATCCAATATCAAAGGTAGGGTAGGGACAAAGCTGGACATAATGGTTTAAATGTCAACAACATTTTAAGTGTGACAAGGTTCATTCACACAGGTCATGTATAGATAATAGGCCCCACATAAATAAATATGCACATTTTTCAATGCTCATGTACTTTAATTCCCTACTTATTGTTAGCAAACCATATATTCTTTGGTGCTGCCATAATCTTTTGGCCAGGACCAACACCTGCCATCTCATAATATATGGTATGTGAACAGAAAACACATTTTCATTGATTTCATGTCCTCTACGTAACCATGGTGGTTACATATGAACTAATCATCCAAATGTATATACTATCTACCGACCTAGTACTCACCAAACCCCTTACCTGATTATATATATAAGTAACCACTTGCAATACCTTCCAAATTAGCTATGACACTTACCCACTTCCATAGGTAATAGCTAATTACTTAGGTAGTGTGAGATGCAAGTAGCAGTAGAGAATGCATATGAAAAGTGGATATGATGGTACATTTTGCATAATCTTTGGTGTGGTTTGCCAATTTCAAAAATAATTACCTCATTTTCAAGCCTAATTATCTCACTTCTTTTTTAATAATTTTTTTCTTCTTACTAATTTTTCTAATAATTATGTCACTCCTTCTCCATATATGGATAGGAAAAGACAAATTAACATGTGTTTTTTCATGTTCATGATATTTACACTACTTCAAATTTAATTTGACATTAGCATAAATAATCATGAATTATTGAAAACCATATGGGAACATAATTTTTAAAAACTAAAAAAAAAGTTGATTGTCACTGATAGTTTGTAGCAGTGCAAAGCCCAACAAGTTTTTGATGGAGGAACAGGTGGCTTCATAGTCACCTGATGATTCTGTTTTTGACAAACATGGGTCTTTCGAAACAGGCCCAAGGTGAGTTTTTTTTTCCCCCTGAAGATAAGTTCAAGAGGCACCCACCAAAAAAATCAATGCAAAATATTTGTTAAATAATTAATACTTAAGATGGAGAGCCACTACCTATTCCTCTTACAGTAAGAGGTCGGTTACCTCATATAATTGCTTATTAATTAATTAATCTCAACCCGTAATGAATGTATTTATGAGTACTAAGTACCCTCAAATTCCAATGGGAATCCCTACCATTACATATGCCCATAGTTGTTACTGTAGTTAGTACAAGAGTACTACTCCAATCCTCCCCCACCCCGCCCCCTTCAAATTCAATCTGCCCTTTTGCCTCATTTGTTTTGACCTTCGCATTTCTAGACCTGATTTGGGCATGTTACAGTTGCTGTGGGTACATGCTACAGAACACTTGACACATGCTCCTGGCATGTTATGAACCCCTTTGTGACATAGGAGGTCATGGGTGCAAAACATAATAAGGTGAAAAAAAACAGGGCAAAGGCCAAACTAAGTGCAAAAAATTGCAGAACTACTCATGTATCACATTGAATAGTTAAGAAGACAAATAGGTAAAGTTGAATATCAAAATAGTCCCCATGGCTTATTTCTTATAATCAATGCGAGTCATTCAAAAGGTCATCTTTGATGTGCAACATCCAATAGTTTCTATGAAATTGAATCCAGTTTTGAATTAAGGATATGGTTTTTAGGTTTGAATAAAAGTTTTGATGCAGAACAATGTATGCATGTGAAAAATCATCACCGCCGTACAAATGATTTAAGTATGGATTATCCACATTTTTTCATTTTATTTTTTTTCCGTGTTTAGATTTTATTTTTGATGGATAGTGGAAAAAAAAGTCCTAAAACCCTTATGACCTGAAAATGATACCTCAATTGTGAATGAGCCCATCTATTGTCACATCAACAACACTTAAAACACATTACATTTTCGAGAAACAAGCAATGACTTTCACCAGAATATAAAAATTACTTTTTGTTTCACTTCATTGCAATACAAAGTAATCCACAATAACTTTGAAGAAAAAATATAAAATAATAGTGACAAAATATGTACATGATTGAATGTGAGAATCTTTTTTGAAAACTTAAATTCACATGTGATCGAAGTAAAAGAACTTTTTTCTTACACCATAAAAGAAATGTATTAAAAATTAAAATTTTACATGTGACCAGTAGTTTTGACATGTGCAATTCCTGTTGCATGAATTGTTTGTTATGATCCTTTGTAAAGGTTGTTCTCTATTCTTCTTCTTCTTCTTCTTTTTGCAATGGTTACAATTATAATCGTGCATATTGTTTGTAATGATCACTTGTATGAGTTGTTTCTTTTCTTTTTCTTTGCAATCGTCACAATTATGGTTGTATGTATTATTATTTATCATTTCTCATGTGAGATTTTTCTTTCCATTTTTTTGGGGCAACAATCACAATTTTGGCTGCATGTATTACTCATTATTGTCACTTGTATAGAAGTTTTTCTTTTAGTTTCTTTTTTTTTTTCTTTTTTTTTCTGGTGGTTACCATTACAATCATATGTATTGTTCATTATGATTGCTTGCGATTTTTGTTTCTTTTGTCTCAACTACAATCACATATTTTTTTGTTATGATTGTTTGAAAGAGATTTTTTTTTCCCCTTGTTGCAACAATTGTAGTTACACATGTGGTCACAAATATCATGTGTTAGGAATCACTGATATGAGCAAGGTTTTCTTTTCAAATTTCTAAAGTAGGTCCACAGGAAAAGATACCCAAGTATGTTTCGCATTAAAATGGCTATTGTTTTTTAAATGGATAGTAGCTTATTTTCAAGAGAACTACTAAAACCAGTGACCTAGGTAGTCGTGAAATTTTGCCACAAAAAAACACACTGAAAATGAGACTTTTTTTCATGGTGATGGTCCCTTGTATTTTAGTTTTTTAGTGGTGGTTGGAGTTACAATCACCTGTATTGTCCATCACTCCTCAAAGAAGCTTGCTTGAAATATAAACCAAAGTTAGTTTTGATTGGATGTAAGGGAATGCTCATCTACATTGATGACTATCATCCGCAATTTTCATGGTTACCCAACCTAGTAGGTTGCAAATTATGAAAGGGTCACAGGTCAGTCTATTAACCAGGCTGCCCAAATCCAATCAAAAGGCTTCACATCATCAAGACTCCATTAAAAAGTCCATTGTGATGTGTACATGGAAAAACGCCTATAGGAACGGATAATGAAAGCATTTTTGCTTCTGAAAAATAATATTCAAATAAACACACAATTCATTGGTGATTAGGAAATATGTGGTAGACCCTTTCACCTTCAAATGAGAGCATAAAACATGGAACAGCCATGTCTTCATTTTCATAGCTAAAGTCTGAAGATGGATTTCATGTCAAGAAGCTCATTTGGAAGAAAATCTGTGAACTTGCAAGAAGATTGGGCTAAGCTAAATTCCATATCTACTAAAAACTAGGCAACTAAAGAACCTTGGAAAACACATCCCATCTATCTTCAAGCTCTCGAGGATGGTGAATCAACACATGGAATATTTATATCAATTCCTTCTTTATTCATTCCTTTGGGGTAAGATTATCTCCACCCAATTTCTCTTTGTTTAAATCTCAGCAATGTGGATCACATGAGGGACGGAAACTTATTTCATCACAAATTTTTAAAAATTGGCAGATGAACTCAGCACTGAGTGAGGTAGGAATGCATTTACCTAATCATACCACCTCTCCACTATTACCTACTAACCATCCATTGGGAACTCACTGAGCTGAATGAAAGAAATTGTACCCAAATACTGGGTTTGAGTATCATACAATTTCACATCAAGTGTGGGGGTCATAAAAATCTCACTAAAACCCAGGAAGCACTGACAAATCAGCAATGCCCCGTGGAAGGTCAGCAATGCTTGCAAGTAGTGCCAATCTGTTCTTGCGCAAGTCTTCCTCCTCCTGCTCACAGACAGAAATTCCACACTTTGTTATTGGTTTTGTGTTTAGGGTTTAGGGTTAAGTCTCTACCCACTTTCAATCATTCAGAAATCACAATCTTGTATTTGCAGTGTGGCCAAAATGGGTCCGATTCCAATTCTACACCATGATTTCATCATACAATTCTCAGAGGTTTTGAAGCTTTGCCAAAGTAAAGTTTTTTAAAAAAAGATCAAATACATATTCACAGAAGATAACAGTGTAATACACACTGACCGCCATCACAAAGACATTGGTGAAGAAGGCTTCCAAGGGCTCGATCAACGCCTGTGAAGCTTCAACAAACACATCTATGCCTACCCCTGCTCCCATATCATCTCCCAGAATCACATCAGCCATTCACTGCCCTGGTGGACCCTAAACCCTAAAACCTTGTTTATGGACACAGTATTAAGCAGCTTCAGCAGCACCTTAACAGTGATTCTAATTTACTTCAAACTGCCAAATCTGGTAGTTAGCATGAAACCAACGAGAAGTTACAGATACCTGGATGCAGTTGTGATGCAGTAAGCTTGTAAGCACAGAAGAGGGTACTTTCTTCTGGTACTGCAAATAGAGCCTCATCCACCTGCAAAAACCCATGATTTGTCTTCAATTACTGAGTAAAGAAATGATTGAGATCCTCTTACATGCTTGAACCTATATGCTCCCCATGTTCAACAAGCTTGCAAGCAAACCTGCCATGAAGAATCCAGCTCTTTTCCTCGAACAATCCTGGTTGGGCGCGCATATGCAGCTACCACTTGACTCAATGCTTCTCCTTTAGCTAAGTCCTCCATCTGCAAATGTGATGGCATGCAGCATAACATCAATGACCAGTTCTACTGATCACCTAATAGAAGAAACTATAACAAGAAAATGCAGTATCAAAAATCTGATGTATTTCTGCTTCTGATGTAACTTCCAAAACAAACAAACCTCAGGAGCAAAGTGCTCATGGTAAGAATGGTGAGAATGCAGGAGTTGTAGAGCATTACTTGTGCCACAGAACAAGCAGCAAGAGTGGGCAACATGCCTCTCTCAGACAGCACTGAACGTACATATTCCACATTCGCTCCTCCATCAACCTATCACATGGACCCAAAGACCTTGAGAGCATTATGTAACTGATGCTTTACAGACTGAAAGAAATGTGCTGATAATTTGAGGAACCCAGCTTACTGACATGAACAACAAATTCCAAATCAAATGAACATTTTTTAAAGAGAGGTTCAGGACAAACCAGAAGTTGCTCCAGTCTTCGAGTTACAAAAGAAAGAACCTGCACACAGACATCCACAGCTGAATCATGTTCAATAGCTGCAGTCTATATCTTCTAGCCTCTGATACCCAAAACTCATCTTCTAGTCTCTGATTAGTGCTTTTGGGAACTGGCTGCCACAAGGAGAACAACAGTGACAGAGATGCGTGCCAACTGACCTCTTCGAGAGTGGTGTCTGACACAGGCAGTGGTTGCACATTCGCTGCAACTTGCAAGGCCATGGCTAGGTCTAAATCCTTATTATTCCCCACCAGCGCTTGAACCTTCATACCGAGGCCACAGGTGTGCAAGAAAGTCAGAGTCTGAGATCTACTCAGCAACAGAGGACCATGTTCTCAGCAATTGGGCCCTCCCAGGATATCAACAAGATGTATACAGACAAAACACTTTACTGCACATGGAGCTACGAGGTTTTAGGGTTTAGGGTTTAGGGTCAAGTGGAGGAGAGTACCAATGCATATGCACTGCGACGTAAGCCAAATGGATCTGCCGCTGCCGTCGGTTGACAACCCACTGCAAATAATCCCACTAAGCTGTCTAACCTGGCTCCCTCCAAGAAAGATTGATCGACAATCAATACAGAATCCATTGTCATCACTAGTCTCCAGTTGCTTATCCAAGTCATGTTCAAACAAGAAATACATGGGTGTAACACTTCTGACAAGAAATAGACTAAACCCTAAACCCTAAACCTGTTAGCAGACTCCACTAATCATGCAATTACACTCATGCTTATAAAAACAATTCACCTGTCTGCCACTGCCAAGAGGATCCCAGCATCAGTAGTTGGTAGAGAATCACCAGCAAACCGTGGTAATGTGCTCTCAAAGATAGCATCTGCCACCTAGGAGTTGCAGCAAGAACAGAATGTCAGCAGCACAGATTGATTATATTTAGGGTTTAGGGTTTTCTACAAATCATTGAGGGAACATCATGGCCAATTTTGATCAAACTTACATCAAGGGACTGGCCTTCCCTGAGCGCATAGTGGCGACCCATGACGCCAGCAAGAGAAGTGAATTCTTTGACCATTGCTGTTGCAAGGTCAGTAACTGCCAGTGGAGCAGCTTTCTGCGCTGTTGCAAGACTGGCATTGTTGACTGCCAATGCAGTACCTAGTTGTTGCACCATGCTCTCAACTCTTTTGCTTTTGTCCAGCATTGATCCAAGCTTCTCCTGCACAACAACAGAAAGTTTGCCTTGACACAGGTGGCAACATAAAGCAACAAAAGTTGCTACAACCTTCTGATGCTCCATCACCCAAATACCAATTCTTCACACTGATCTAAAAGCTAAGCCTTAAATCCTAAACTCACCCTACCTCTACTTACAGAGTACCTGGAAAGTGATGCCCTGCAGTAAAGGACGGAAATCTGCTAAAGATTTTGCTGTGTCTGCCTCATAGAAAAACTTGGCATCCTCATATCTTGCCCTGCACAACCCCAAAATATGCCATGGCACATTGAAGTTAGATGGCTTTTGTTGAGCTCCATTCACAAAGTATGAAATTGGGAGCATCAGCAGATTACTAGTTTTGTGTGGTTATTAGAATCTGCTACAGATATCCAGGTATATACCCACTTACTTCGGCAGAAGTATAGAACCTTGGTTCTCAATTTTTTTGAAAAACCCCCAAAACCACCTTTCTAACCACCAGTTCATGAAACCTGCTGGTTCTTGATGTTCCTGAGATAACTGCAACCAGCAGTTCTCTGATTTTGATTTTTACTCAAAAAACCAGAACCAATGGTTCTTTGATCCTGAACTTTTTAAAGAACCGGAACCACTGGTTCTTTGATCCTGAACTTTTTAAAGAACCGGAACCACTGGTTCTTTGATCCTGAACTTTTTAAAGAACTGGAACCACTGGTTATTTAAAAAATCAAATAACCAGACAACCCTGCAGATTACCCATACTCTTGTGAATTAGGAAGTAGATAGGATCCAGGATAAGGAATCAGGGTTCAGCACCAAAAAAACACATCTGTACCTTAGCACAGCTTCATTGCCTTTCCGGACAACTGCTTCCTCTATCTTTCCATTGGCCACCTGCAACAACCTCCCACCCACTCAATTGAATATAGTTTTCATATGATACATTGATGATGAAAGGAAGGTTTAATCATTGCTGAGCAATCATGGACAATGTCACCAATTCTCACCGCAATGAAAGCTGGTAGCAGCTGACCATTCGTGACATCTACAACTGGAAAGTACCTCTGGTGCTTGCGCATCACCTGTCACACCACCCAGTGCACAACACACACCCTCCTTGGGCTACTCAGTGAACAGATTTGACTCAGAGCTTCCAAACCCTAAACACTAAACACACATGGGCTGAGCAACAAAGAGCACCTTCTTAGGATGTGAGTGGTAATAATAATACAGACTTGACCATATAATACAGACTTCAACTGTTTCCTAGTTGGAAATCCTTGTCAACAGCAGTGACTTACTGTGGTTAGGACATCGGCAGGCAGCTTCAAGAATGCTTCATCAAAGTGGCCAAGCAGTGGCACTGGTGACTCCACCAAATTGGCCACCTGCAAAAAATCATTGTTGGATTTTTCAAGTTTAGAACTGCATCAGTAAAAATGGGTTGAATCCCCAACAAAGTTTGAGCACTAGTTGATTGTGAAGAAACAAGAATATCTTTCATAAGAATAGAGAAATCTCCATTCTCACAATGAAGAAAAAATACAGCAAGGTTAACACTTCTTCAAGAAACCACAGAAAGTTCCAAACCAGGAAAGAAAAAATAAACAAAAACAAAAAAAAAGAAACAAAAAACAGCAGTATGAACAATAGTGTCAGTGTCACACCTGTTCAGGGACCATCAACAGTAGTATGTATGAGTGACTTAACTACCACAACTTCCCCACTGACTTCATCAGCTCCCTATGTTGGGTAAAGGCTAGCAAACAGCACCAACCTATGAACCCAAGTTTCTGCTGCAAATCTGGAACTAATGGGAAGACTAGGCCATACTACTGGCTAGCAACAGACCGACAGAAAGGGAACAGCAGAACCTAAAGGAAAGGACAGCAGGGGAAAACAATGAACTAGTGAGCTTACAAGGAGCTCCCCACTTACCAGACTCTAAACAAAATCATTCTGAAAACTCCAAAAGCTGAAGTTCCCAAAAGGAAATTTTCTTTATTAAGCAACCCTCCAGTTCTCTTTAGAAGAAACTTTAAAGGATAGCATTTGATCTTCAGAAGGACAATAAGACTGACCATCTGAAAGACAAAACACCTCATACAAATACAAAGCCTTGACAACCTGTAATTGACAATTGATAACCCCCAGCTTCACAGTAATTGAGATATTGGAATGAACATGAGGCATTCTAATCCTTTCAATACCTGTGTACTCCGGTTGAGAGCATTTGTCAAAAATGTCACAGGACAAACCTTGAGGACTTTGTCTCACAGCTAGATCCAAGAAATTACAAGAGAAGCCTTTGGACATACAATTCAACTCACAAGATGTTCTTGTGAAGAAACAAGAAATGTACCTCTTCAAGCAGGCTACCTTGCGCCTCTGCAGGAATACAGCCATGTACAGTGGCAGCCAATGAATTGCCTTTTGCCCATATAGCTTCTTTCCGTTCCTTCCAGTAATCACAACAGAAGCAAAACAATAAGAAGCAGGGGAGATATCAACACATTGCACATGCTTCAAAAGAAAGAAGGATATAACCTGGAGATTAACCTGCATGCTGAGTACAATCCCTGCCTGCTTTGTTGCATCTTCATAGTCTTCTGCCCTTGCAACCTGGTTGAAAGGGGAAGACCAAAAAGTAAGTCTCTCCTCCCTGAAATATCACATTCCTCCTGTAGAAGACCTTCAAAAGAATGAGCAGGTTTAAAACCCTAAACCCTAAAACAACTAAAAACAGGTGTAAATGCACTACCTGAATGGTAGGTTGAAGTGAGTTGCGAAGCACTCGTGAGGATCGGCCACTGCAAAATTGTCATCACCAACCGCCAACCAATGATTCCAGAGTTGCATGCACACATACCCAAGTGCACAAACATCAAGTTTGGTCTTCAATTCAGCCTAAGACGGAAAAAAGAAAAAAAAATTTGTCAATGTGACCTGGATCTACCATGAGCTGCATCCAGTCGGTCAGGGGAACAATCACCGCAGCAATACACCTAATAAGTAGGCCTCGACTCTAAAGTAGGCCTAAACCCTAAACCATAAACCATAATTGCCAAAAGAAAGAGAGGAGAGAGTAACAAAGAGAGAGACCCATGATACCTGAGGACACCTGCATAACTGAAGGGCACTACAACATCTCCGTGCAGAGCCAGCAGCCACCTGAGTGGCCGACTGTAGGCAGCCTGTCATAAAATTCAACACTGACAAATCTCTCACCGAATCTCTCATCTAAACCCTAAACCCCAAAGTTACTGTATACCAGAAGCAACACAAAGGTGACGACAGTCGCTCTTCCTTGGTATCATTCCACATCAGTACATATGCACACAATGTTGTTTAGAAACACAATTGAGACACCTTATATGCACAATCACAGTCCCAACATGTCTCAAGCAATTCTACTTGTGACACCCCCATGCTTATTATGGATTTAGGGTTTAGGGTTAAGGGTTTATAATTGCCTGAGAGTTCCAACGCATGGTCTTGGGGAATGAAAGGTTGCCCAGAATTGTGGGGAGCTCCTCAACAAGCACCTGAATGAGAAAGGAGAGAAAAAAAAAGGGGGAAAATAAAACCCCGTGCTTGATTAAAACCTCTGGAGCAGAACAACTCCCTTCAAACCAACACAAACAGGCATGAACTAACTAGTCAGCACATTATGCAGGGTTGTTGTTGCTGAGCGTTGGATCCTCACCTGGACTGACTGCTTGCCTTGTTCCTTCACCACTGCAAAAACATACTCCGTCTTCCCTGAATTACCCATGTCACCAACCAAGAAGTTTGTTCAGAACTGACCAACATTTCCTAAGTCAGTATTGTAGACACAACTAGTCAGTAGCTGTGTTGACATAAGATCTAGAATCTTACCATCAGTCTTCACAAACATATCACCAAGCTGCACACCATTTTTCCTACAGAAACCCTCTGCAGCCTGCATACATCAAAACAATCACTAAGATAAACATTTTAGGAATGTGTCATATCTGCCATCAGACAAGAAAGAGCAGTGCAAGAAATGGGTTGTCATCACAGAGAAATCGGAGCAAAGAAGACACGAAGTAAAAGTGAACAACAAGCAAAAGATGCATTCCACGAAACCTAAACCCTAAACCCTATCAAATAAAAAACCAATAACAGGCTTTTCTTTTAAATTACCTTAGTCGGTTTTCCTTCAGCATCAAAAGCTTTGGAAGCTGGTGGGCCACGCACCTCCCTCTCACTGTCCTCTTGCCGTACCACCAGCTGTTTGATCAAGACCTGTGTGCATGGCCCATGTACATACCATGATGCTTCAGAAGAAGGTGCTGTCACACCCACCCACATTTCCTCTATTTTGTTCCTATATTTCTTGTGTCAAAGAATGAACTAGAGCCAAATCTGTTACATGAACTGGAAAGTATCCATGTAGAGCAAAGGCAGCAGTAGTTTGGTGGGCGGTGATAAGGCACTTGAAAGAGGCTTTTTTCCACAGAGAAAGGATCAATACTTTGTATTGATCCATAAGTTTGGCTACTAAGAAACATACCACGAGGCGTCGAGGTGTTCCGTGCACTGATACACTTGAATACTGCAACCGCTTCGCCATCAGAAAGAGAGGCACTGCTGCTTCAAGCTACAAACCAAAATGGAGAAATGTCTTGAGAAGACCAATAACAAAACAGACAGTTTCAGAGGGATGGGTTTAAAACCTAAACACTAAGCCCTAAACCAAAAACCATGTGAAAAACTGTCAATTGCTGCTTGTAGCTAGTACCCGTGACAAAAACCATAAGATCACCAAGAGAGAATAATGCAAAAACACAATGATACGATGACATCTGTAAAGCTCAAAAGGGTTGTGGGAAGAAGCCCAGAAAGAAAGTAACTTGAGAAACAGCACTGATGACATCCTGTGGTGGAAGTTCCTCAGACCCAATCTCCAATACAAAAGTACGAGGTGCATCTGGCTGCAGTGAAAATTCACATATTAATAAAGACAGCAAACCCGTGTCATGGCTGAGCTCTTCGGGTGGCAGCTAGACTAAGATGAAATACATTTGGCATTTTTTAACATAAGCAGAAGCCCCAAAGAGACTGACTGACTGACTAACCGGCAACAGAGCGTGTTTGATTGTCTCAGGTAGGTGCTGCAGGAAAGCAGGCTCCTCCCACACTCCTAATGGGAAGCCTAGTTTCTCACGAGTCTCCACCCATAGCTGTGCACACTGGCGGGCCAGCCTGCAATGACCCACTATCAAGGAGGGTCATCTCATGTCGGTAAAGATCATTTCCTTTGTCCCAGTTAACAAAATGGGCATACCCAAATCATTTCAAAAGATCTGAGAAATTGCTTGATAGTAGCAAGGGTTTGAGGTTTAGGGTTTAGGATTTGAACCACAACTGCAGGTTTGACAACTGCTAGATAGTGCAAAATGGAGACACATGTTGCTATTCTTCTTGATGTTATCCTCAAAGTCCCAACAAACACTAGATGCCAGTATGTGCCACATGCTGCTTACATGCGCATGCGGCCAAAGAAGCGAGCTCTCTCAGTCACACCAACTGCACCTCTTGCATCCAGAATATTGAACACATGTGACATCTTGAGCACATGATTGTATCTGCATCCACATGAAATACCCACATGGATTTGGACTCAGATAAAACGTAAGGAGGTTGATCCATCCCCAGGCGAGCTCATGTCATCACAGAGATCATAATCCACTTCAGTCCCAAAGATGGGCTGTCTAAAGTTCACCCAGTTGCAGAGATAGGAGGAGGAGAAGGAAGTAAAAAGATAACTAAGTCAGGAGCTTACGCGGGAATGGCTAGATTCTGGCTCAAAAGAGACTGTGCCTCAGCATCATAAAGCTCAAAGCGTTGCTGCAATCTCCCGACATCCGCATACTTCAAATTGTATGCACTCATCTCTCTCCTGCAACACACCCACCGACATAATTCTTCAACAGAACTCAAACATGAGACACATGTATAGTGCCTAAACCCTAAACCTGGTAGCACCCTTTATTACCCTTCTCTTTATCTGCTTCAAAGACAGAAAGAATGAGAGAAAAGGGGGAAAAATACTCGTTCTCCAGGAAGAGCTCCCCATATGTAATCCCTGGCGCATATTGTATTTTCTTGAAGTGGTCTACCCCCTGTATGATGCAATAACAAAGGACCCACTGGCAGGTTATAGATTGACTACCTATCATTCAGCTACAACAACAAACCTCTTCATTCAGCTAAGATCAGAGAAAAATCATTAGGAACCTTTGTGGGTTTATTCTTTCACACCTCAAGGGACATAAGGATGCGCTCAAGGCCATAAGTGATCTCCACAGAGACTGGCAATAATGGCATGCTTCCTGCCTGCCTTTTTTGCAAATGCCCACAAATTCCCAGCAACAAAGAATAATAAGGTGTCAATGCCAGCCTAACAGTGACAATTGTGTTTCAATAGGCTTTAGGGTGTACCTGAACCCTAAACCTGAAGAACATGTAGAAGAAGACTGAAGGTGAAGAAGGCGTATGCAATTCACTGGTGGTGAAGCACGTGAGAGGGACTTGCCTGCTGGAAGTATGTAAACTGAGTTATCTCCATTCCATCCATCCACACTTCCCAACCAAGTCCCCATGCACCCAATACCTGTCAAGCCAGCCATAGTCCACTTTGAAGTAAGAGCCAATTGCACTCAAAGAATTCAAATAATTCAAATATTCTCAGTAAGGAAGGTCTTCTTCAAATTCTGTAACCATCATCTATGTCATATATATACTCATAACCCAAGCACCTTGTGTTCCAGGGGGCCCATGAGATTCTCAACTTCTAAAACCCTAAAACCCTAGACACCTGGCAATTTCTGACACTGCACACGGACCTTTGTGACTTCGTTTGAAAAAACAAAATATACAGAGAATGGAGGTTTAGGGTTTTGGGTTTTACATATCTATCTAGCTGCAACCCAGTAATCAAAATGAGGAAAACCCAACATAAAGGAAGAAGAGAGCCAAGGGTATGTATGCATCATCCATACCGGGCTTTCCCAGTTGTCTTCAACAAACCGTACATCATGAGCTTTGATGTCAACACCTGCAAGCCAAAATGCTCTTTCAGCGAACAATCTCATCTTCAAAGCTCAACCAAATCATGCCAAAGACAAATCATAAATTCCTGATTAAGAAAGATCATCATCTCTCATATGTTCTTCAATTTGTTTGTTATAACAAACTTTTGCATTCTAGCTGCCTCTCAGCTAAATCTCCACTAAACCCTTTTGTGTCAATAGACCAGAAAATTCTTCAGTTTTTTTTCTTGTGGATTCATGAAGGATTTCTTGTGGAACCCTAAACCCAAAATCACTTACCAAGTGCTGCCAGGCTCCCCAGGTAGAGCTCCTGTGAATTTCCTGGATCTGGTTTCAAAATGACCTGCTCAAACACCAAAGTGGGTTCAAGACCCTGCGATTTTTTAAGCATCTAGGCAAAAGTGAAGGAAAGGAGGAACAAGGCAAAGAAAAAAAAAAGTAGGACCTGAAATTGGGTATGGCACTGCACTCGATTAGGGTTGTCCCCATAGCGACTATCATCCGGCCTCACACTTGGCTCCACATATCTGCCCATTTCCACATGGGTTGAGAATCATCACACTAGAAACTCCCAATTTTCTGTGCAAACAAAATGAGATGAACAAACTGATTGTTCATAAGTTACATTACAGTATATTGCTTCAAGAGCAAAAAGCTTCACTGGAATATACAGGCTCTTCCAGATTTGCACAAACTGGAATATACTATAGTTGAAAGACTAGGTCTTCAGAAAGAACATGATTTCAGAAAGAATCCATAAACCATAAACCCTAACTCTTAGGGATGGACTTTCTGTAGAGCTGGAGGATTTTCAGGTTTTGCCTTCAGTTTCAGGCAGGCTCTTACGCAACATTCCAAGGCTCTGGACCAAGGACTCGTAAAAAAGTAGCTGGATTCATCGTCCCTGCACCAACCTACACATGCCAATTGCCATCAGCACACACCCAAAACAGATTTTGCAACAGATCCTGTGTAAACACGCAGTTTCCTTAACATGAATTCAAGACCCTGCCATCACCACCACTGCTCCTCATCATGAAGCCCCATACTTCTTGGATGGGAAAATGTAGGAAGGACTGAATTTATGTGAATTTGGCAAAGAATGTAGTGTAACCCAAGGAGTGATTTCAGCACAGAATTATGAGCAGTCTTCAGCAGCAGGCATAGTTGTTGTTACCTCAGTATTGCTGGATTGCATCACTGCACAGCCTATTGAAGCCCAGTAATCCTGTTTCATGACAAATGTTTTTTTCTGTATTAGCAAACCATTCCAGAGTACGAACTTGAAGATCCAGAGATTACAATCTGCTGAAATATCTGCAAGTTTCAGCAAGAATTGCTTCAAGAAGAAAGAAAGAAAAAAAAACACATGTAAAAATGCTTGAAGATCCAGAGGCTACAATCTGCTGTAACCTGCAAGTTTCAGCCACAATGCTTGAAGAAGCACGAAAGAAAACATGTGTAACATGCTTGAAGATCCAGAGAGAGGAAGAATCAGTACATGAGAGGGGGAAATTCAGCAACCTGAAGACGGTGAATGGCTTGCTGGAAACTAGGGACATTTGATCCCACCATTGTTGCGTTCTTGGGTTCTTGCATTTGGAGAGGAGCACCAGAAGCAGCAGCAGCAGCAGGAGGCTTCTTCAGCTCTGCCTGTGGTTGGAAAGAAGCAGCAGAGGTGGTGGTGATTAAGCATTGGATGTGTTGTTGTTGAGCTGCTGGGAAAAAGAAAGTCCAGCTGAAAGCTCTCTTGCTACTAAGCCCATTGCCCTTTCGTACACCACCCTGGTGCATAGAGCGCAAGCTTGAGGAAATCACTACAGCGGGAGGAGGTGCACTCTTCCCTAGTAGACAACCCAATGCTCTAGAGGCCATTTGCTTCTTCTTGCTGCTGCTGCCTGCTACCTTCTTCAATCTTTTCTTTCTTCTACCAGTCCCACACAAGCATGCTCTTCCACCACTTTCCCAATTCTCCTCCTCTCCTCTTCCTCTTCCTGCAGCAACTTCAAATCTTCCTCTTCCTGCAGCAACTTCAAAACTCCACGAGAAAACCAAAACACCCACCAGCAAAATTTCCAAGCTCAAGCTTCCAAGTTTTTCAGGTTAAAGTTGCAAGCTTTTTTCTATCCATAAGAAACGATCTTCCGCGGATCACATGGATGATCACACATCGCAGGGGGGGATCAGAAAACAATCTAGCGCAATCCCTAACGGACGGAAACACCCCCCCGCCCATCCAAAAGCTGCACTGACCCAACAGAAGAAGAAGAGGAGTAGCCATGGTGGTGGCGGTGGTGTCCAAGGTTTTAGGGTTTGGGGCAGAGTTCATCGCTTCTTCTTCTTCTGTATCTTCTTGCTTGAAAAGCTTTTTTCGTGGTTCTCCGGGAATTTACATCCCCAGTAGTTCTGTTTTCTGTCCCTGAGCAAAAACAAGCTTCCAGGCCGGCTCTTGTTGTCGTGGTTTCGTAAGGCTCCAAGGTTTGGGGAAGAGTTCTTCTCACTTCTTCTGAATCTTTGCTTCAAAAAGCTTTTTGTGGGTCTCCAGGAGTTCCCATCACAGTAGTTTTGTCGTCTTTCCCCGAGCAAAAACAAACTTCAGGGCAGCTCTTGTTGTCGTGGTGTCGTGGGGTCCCGAGGTTTTAGAGCTTGGGGGGGTTTAGGGTTTTAGGGTTCAGAGTTTCTCGATTCTTCTTCTGGATCTTCTTGCGCAAAAGCTGTTGTGGGTCTCCCGGATTTCTCATCGCAGCAGTTTTGTTGTCTGTCCCTGAGCAAGAAAACAAGCTTCAAGTACAGCTCTTGTTGGCAATCTTCGTGGAAGAGAAGAATCAGACCTTGGAAGCATCATGAGTACCATGAAGTTTTGCCGTGAGTGGTGGGTGTCTCTTCTCTCTCTCTCTCGCATCTCTTGTGTCGAGGATGTCTTGAATTATTGGATTTCAAGCTCTCTAGAAGCTTTAGAAGCTTTTGGTTTTGGATGGATGCTTTCTTTCTTCCTTCCTTTCCCATCCCATCATCTCTTGTTAGGGTTTTTGTTTTGATCTGTTGTTGTTGTTGTTGCGAAGAAGGTGTAAGTAGGGAGGAGGAGCAAAATTGCTCTTGTGGTGAGTTGCTTTGCAAGGAATTTGAGAGATCTTGTTGCTGCTTGTGATTTTGCAGCAACAACATACTGTATCCAAAAGAAGACAGAGAGCAGAAGGTGCTGCTGTATGCATGCCGGAACTGTGATCATCAGGTCAGTCTTCTGCCTTTGTTATCCCTAACAACACCACCACCACCAGTCCATCACCAGAGATGCTATAGTATGTATGTTGCAGAAGCCATGAAGAGAGAGAGAGAGATGGAGTTGTGTGATTTTTGTTTGTGTGTTGTGATGAGACTGTAGGAAGTTGCAGACAACAACTGTGTGTACCGGAACGAAGTTTTTCACAGTGCAGATGAAAGAACCCAAGTGCTCCAAGATGTTGCATCTGATCCTACTCTCCCTCGCACCAAGAGCGTGCGATGTGCCAAATGCCAACATGGTGAAGCTGTCTTTTTCCAGGTCTTGCTCACTTTTTCTTTCATTCTTTCCCCTCTTTTCTCCCCTATTAACATCTCCACATTTTCCTTAACAACACTAACAGGAGAGTAGGTTTCCTTCTTTCAAGCCTGCAACAAGGTGCAAGAGATCAAAGCTTTCTGCTTGAATGTATCTTCTATCACAATTATTCTTTCTGCTTTACTTTGATGTCCAGTAGAGCTGGATCTCTTGCAACCTGATCAAAGCTCCTCCAGTTTGTAGCCATTGCTCAGGGCTGCTGCTGCCACTATTCTGAGCATTTGCTGTCAGCAGTACCTTGACATTGCAAATTGTAGTTGTCTGGACTTGCTACAAAGTGTCAGATTCTCAGAGAAATCCTCCTATCACAATTCGGTGCTTAAATTTTATTTAAAAGGGAAAAGTCTTCATGCCTGAGGTTTTGGATGTGCCCCCTCTTCTGAGTTGCTTGAAATCTGCAGTATTCTTGGCTGCATCCTTACTACAAGGAATGTGATGAGCCAAGCACATTCTCTTGCATGTAGATGCTGATGTGATAACATCTCTGCAAGAAGTCAAGCAAGCAAGTACCACAAAAGTTTTGAGATTGTGTATCTTTACACAGGGTGGCTATGATTTTCTTTGTAACATTGTGGAAATGTCTCTAATTTTTCATGCAGCAAGAGCCTTGGGTCTTTCTGGATGATGCAGGATTTTTTTGTTTTTTGTCTCATTTTCCCCCACTGCTACACTGTGCTCCATAGATTGATAGACAACAATCTGATGTTATTGTGTGTTGAACAATGTATGTATCTGTGTAGGCAACTGCACGGGGAGAAGAAGGAATGACTCTGTTTTTCGTGTGCTGCAACCCCAACTGTGGCCATCGTTGGCGAGACTAAGGATCATGTGCTGGGGGCAAAAAAAATTTGCCCAGATCTCAGTTCCCACGGAGTTCATCTGTCTGTCTTCCTTGTATGTGCAGATTGAACTTTTCTGACAAGATGTTGAGACAGTTCGTGAACCCAATGATCACAGAATGGACAAAGATCCTGCAAAGAAGTGGAAGGTACAGCTTCTGCACAAGTCTTAAAACCACACTATACAGAAGAGAACAATGAAGAACTGCTGCATAGACAACCAAACACACTTCAAAATGCCAGATCACACAAGATTTTGAAATACTATGACAATCCAGTGTCTAGTTCCAAGTGTGTGCAATGCATCACCATTTTTGACCTAGATCTGAAGACTAACATCAAAAGCATTTCTTACTCTGAATAATAAGCAGCAAAAGATTTCAGAGCTACTCAGGATTATTCCACAAGGGGCAAATCTTGTGAGCTGTGACAAGAGGATGCATGTTTCCCTTTTCAACAACTTGTCCATGGTGAGAAGACTGTTGATTGTTTTCACAAAATTGTTGGAATGTGTTTGTGGAAGCTTTGTACCGCTGGTTGTTACCATCACACCTTGCTCGACGTAGAAAGAGCACTTTAGTGCATCACTTTTTGTTACTCAAGGTGATGTTATGTACAAAAGCACATTGGTTGTCACTCCATTGACACAGACATCTTCTTGCAAGCTATTTTTGGCATCACAAAAGTTCATGATTAAAAGAAAGGGACTTCTAAGATGATGTAGAGAACAAAAGTACCTTGGCTTCTCATGCCTTTGATGCCATCTTTTTTGCATGCTATTGTTGGTCTCATGTGAGTTCATAATTAAGAGAGGAAATTCTTAGATGATATGTACAAATGTACCTGGGCCTGTCAATCCTCAAACTTCAGTTCTTTGATACCAAGACCAATATCAATCTATATGTCAGGGTTCCATCAATATACCCTTGATCCAAACTAATGTTGCCATCTTCTTGGAGGCAATGGTTGGTGTTATGTGAGTCTGTGATTATAAAAGAAAAAAACTTCTGAGATCACGTTATGGACAAAAGTATCTTGAGGCTCTCACACATTCAAGACCGTCTTTTTTGCATGCTATTGGAGGTGTCATGTGAATCCATAGTTACGGGAGAAGGTTCCTTTCCATGATGATACGATGTTAATCAAAATGGTTGCAATTTGGTCAAGATGTTTATGCATGAAGAGGTTGTGGATGTTCCATTTTATTTCATGTAAGTACATTTATATTGAAGTATATGGGGCTTTTCACTTATGGATCCTCTCCTCACTTACACTTGCAAAAGTGAACCTCGAAAGCAAATGCGAAAGTGGTAGAGGTTTTGCATACCCAATGATTTGGACACAATCATTCATCAAACTTTGCACGTTGACCCACATCATACAATTGTTGTAGAGCAAGATGAGAAATCTCAACGTAGAATGAATGACCCATTTGATGCCTTTGTGCATTGATGAATATGAACAAATGAGTCTATCTAGTCGTATTTAGCATTGTTGTGCATATAGTTAACTAATCAGGCAATTTTGATTTTGGTGGTTGTACAAATCATTTTTAAAAATAGGTATATCTTATTTCATTAAGTTAACTAAATTTTTTAATCAAATCAAACAATACTAGTTATACGTGGATTTAGTCATGCCTACATCGTACTAATGCCATTTATGGTGTGACTAATTTTAGTCACTCCATCGGTGATGTGGCTTATTACATACTACATATGCTAGATTTTAGTCATTGAGGATATTACTTAAGTATATATGTGACAAATGTAGAACAAATGCTAATAGTATCACACAAAATTAGAAAAGTGATATTACCAAAATTATGTTTGCATGTGTGTGATAAGTAGGGGCACACAACAAGACAAAGAGAAGGGAAGAAAAAAAGAGAAAAAAACCCAAATGAAAAATGGCAATAAAAGGTTAATAACAACACCTCATCAAAAACATCATGTAGTTGCCATGGATTATATAGTGGCACTTATTTGTAGACAAGGACATTATTGTTATGACTTACTTTAGTATTTGCATTGAGTTAATAATATTACATAGTTAGAAACAAAATTTTCTTATTAAAGAAATAACTATAATAAAATTTGTGCTACATGGAAGAAGTTAATAAAAGAACTTTGTGGAGTGAGACATCAAAGCCTGAGATGTTGGGGGACAATGCAAGAAGTTTTGGGTCCCTAAAAATTTTATCTTGTTTTTTCTTTAAGAATGAAAGTTAGTGTTATTTGTAAGAAGAACAATAATATATTTATGATTTTGTAAGCATTAAGACTTTTTCCATGCTTATAATTTATGTCAATTTGAAATGAATTTAATGAAGTATAGATATTTCAAGTTTGAAAACATAACAAAATGTATCAACAAGCATGAAAAGAGTAAACCAAACCCTAGAAAATAAAAGAAAATGATTTCAAATTTTTTTGACAAGCATCGATATATTCAAAGGGCCTTCTCCATTGACATGTATCATAGACAAACAACTTACAACAACCTCTACACCACAATAAAAGTTACAATGTGAAAAAGAATTCATTGCAAACCTTTTTTTAAAAAAAATCAAATAATGGAAAAATAACCAAAGTTTAATTAAATAAATGATTTTTTCTTGTTTTACTAGGTTGTTAATTTGATTTTAATCCCATAATTTGAAATCTACAATTATAGTCGCTTCCTTTCTTAATCCAATTGTGCTAGATTATTATTTTGGAAGATTGGTGAATTTTGCCTATAATGATGATGTTGGAATGCAAGGAGCACAAACCACTAATCCAACAAAAAAGTGTGGTTTTTGCATGTAGAGGGAAATAAAAACCAAAAAAAAGAAAAATCACAAGCACTTATATCTTTCACAATGACTATTATTATTGTCTATCTTTAAACAAAAAAATTGGCCAAAATGGAATAGGTGTATCTACAACAATCTTATTATTTGTGTTTACATAGATGATGAGTTTGGGGAAATAGAATACAATAATCATATGTTAATGACTTGAATTTGGTATAAATTCAAAATTTTGCACATTTTCAAACAATATATTTCCATGATTTCTTTTATAAACATAAAAACATTGGTATGAATTGTGGACAAAAAATGGTCTATAGAAAATTGACAATTGCAACTTAAACATGCATTTTGGTTTCAAAAATTCATTTTGTATAAGAGTGCATTAGACATTGAGACAAATGTCATCTCAAAGATTTCAAAAATCATGCATACTTGGCAATTGGTTGTAGCTTGCTTTCCAAGTAAGTTGACCCTAACCTCAAAGAAAAATTGAATCCTTGTTTTGAAGAATGAGAAACAAATGTCCAATTTTGGAGAATTTTTTATACCTTGAAATTGTGCATTATACAAATTTGAGTTGTGACTCATTTGAAAATGATGCAATTCACATAATTGAGAGAATGAAATAACATTTAAGAAATGAGATTGCATATGGTATGTTCTTACAATAAGTAGGAAGAAAGTGAAATATCCAATCACTAAAAGGTGCAACCATTTATGGGCTATTATGATGATGTCATGGTTATCTAGGAGTATATAATGTCAGCCATAGAGATCAATTTGGTCAACATCCAATGGTGGTGAGCAATTTTGTTCATGATTTGATGTTGAATGATTATTATTTTTCAATTGCCATTTTTTTTGGGTCATCATGGATTGATAGAGATGATTTTTAGTTGTCATCCAATGGTGGAGATGATTTTTAATTCCATCCAACATGATGGATCGTTTTTAATCGCCATCCAATGGTGGAGATGAATTTTGGATGCCATTTAACAATTGAGACCACTTTCAGTCCTTGTCCAATGATAGAGCTCGCTAATTTGGTTGCCATGAATTGGTGATGATGATTTCGATAGTCATCAAACATTGGCAATGATTTCAAGTTGCCATTGAATGGTGGCCCACATATTGTCATGATCTTTTTCCATGGTCATAATTGATCATCTTAAATATTAATTGACTACTTGCAAGGTGGGGAAAAAAATTTCATTGCAAATGGTTTTCACTTTATATTTGATGGGTAAATTGATGCATTTGTATTGATGCATTTGTTGCAGCTACAATTTGTGATAATTGAAGCAAATTTGGCACATCATGGTGGTTCGGAAAACCCCAAGAAATTTGGATGAATTTTTGTGGATGGAATTTAAAACTGAATATTTTTTATGATGAACTTCATGAATGAATGAAATTTCATAAAATTGCATCCAAGAAAGTTCAATCCTTCATCCATGAAAGTTCATTCATGGAAAATTCACATATGATATTTCATGGTTGTTCATCCATTGAAATCTGGATGGATTTTAATGCATGAAATCAACTGATGACTTGAACTATATTTTGTGGACAACTTGAAATTTTAAATGAATCTTATTGGAAGACTTTCATTTCATCATACGATGTCATGGAATTCCATCATTTGTTGATGAAATTACATTCATAAAAGTGTTAGAATGAAAGATCATACATTCATCCATGGATAGTATTCCATGGATGTTCATCCATGGAATATGGATGATTTTGATGGATGAAATCAACTATAGATGAACTATTTCATGGGTCAACTATAATTATAGATAATCATCAATGGATGAAATCTAGTTCATTTTGAAATATCATTCAAAGGTTCATCCAATTATTTCATTCATCAACTAGGAAAAACTCCATCTAGTTGGGTTGTTTCACATTCATTAAAATTCATGTCATTACAATTTCGACATAATTCATACATGAAATTATTCCCATCAAGTGGCTTAGATTCATCCATCAAATTTTAATTTCATCGATGGATTGATCTGGTTATCCATAAAAAATCACTTTGTTAATCAATTTCATCCATCCTCTATTTGGAGGTTGCAAATGAATGATGATTCATCCTTGCGCTTTTATTCATTGGATGGGCCTAAATCTCACACCATTTGTCAAATATTGGACACAAAGAAAAAACTTTAGAGGTGAGCTTGAAAGATCTCCTCTCAAGCTTAAGAGAGCAATTGATGTTTTTTGAGCAAAAAATTGATGTTGAGCCTTTTTCTGAATCAGGCTGTGTGTGAAAAAAATTAATTGTGGGCAATCTTGTTCTCTTTTGGGGCAGTGCTTTGAGATCCCAATAGAAGTTCGGGCAGTGAAGGAATACAATTTCAAGCATTGGGCAGCTTGTAGATTAAAAAATATTTTTGCCACGTCAAAAACACATTCATGCAGTCCACATGATAACGCGGTCATGATGACATGGAGTCGGTGATTGGTGACATGGACTTGACAATGTGGACTCATAACAAGTTAATGATACAAACTTGGTGACTTGGCAAAGTGGACTCAACAATGTGGACTCAATGAGTTCATGAAACGAATTTGGTGACTTGGCAAAATGGACTTGACAACATGGACTCAACAACAAGTTCATGATATGAACTTGGTGACTTGGCAAAATGGACTTGACAACATGGACTCAACAAGTTCTTGATATGAACTTCATGACTTGGTGAAGTGGACTTGACAACATGGACTCAACGAGTTAGTTCATGAAACGAACTTGGTTACTTGGCAAAATGGACTTTGTGAACTAATGAAGTCAATGTGCGGTTGGCAAATGGGCAAAGTGTACTTGGCAAAATGGACTTTGTGAACTAATGAAGTCAATGTGCAGTTGGCAAATGGGCAAAGTGTACTTGGCAAAATGGACTTTGTGAACTAATGAAGTCAATGTGCAGTTGGCAAATGGGCAAAGTGTACTTGGCAAACAAGTGAAGTCAAGTTGCCAAACCAGAAGAGCAAATGTCATTCCATAATAACAAATCCACAAGGACAAAAGCAAAAAAAGCTGCAAAGAGCAAATTGCACTTTCATGTGAAACTCTTTTGTGAATAGAAGCACAAGAGGAGCTGTTGTTGAACTGAAATTAGAGTGGGTCAGGGGTGGTTGGGCCATGAAGGTGAACCAACCCTTCACCTTCATGCTGAACCGGAGCACTTATTAGAGCAGCTCCTCCCATGCTCAGTATGTGAACTTGCAAGAGAATAACTCACATCCGAGATTAGTTATTTGCTTTTCCCAAACCTCACACATAAAATTGGGACTGCATAAGGTGGGAGAGTACTAATAGCAACCCACCTGGACCAATCAAAACCATCTAGCAGATCAAAAACAACATGTGTTGGTCTTTGGTCTTTGCCATGCATTTTGCCAGCCTCAGCATCATGTGCAAAAATGTTGGGCCAAAACCATTCTGCTGACCCAAATCGACATGTTTTGACTTTTCTTCATCCAAAGTTTGCAATGCACAGGTGGAGTTGCTTCTAAAAAAATTCTTCTTCTTTTCTTTTCTGTGTTCTTTACTGTCCTCTTGCAGGCAAGAGGACTGGGAGCAACTGACTGACCTCAACCTTCAGTGAAATGTGAAGACTTCAACTCACCTTGACTAGCCTTGATGGACTCATGGCTTTTGGCAGGTCATGGGCAATTGCCATTATAGGCAAGATTGTTGAAGATTGATAGTCTCTGGGAACAACACCCAAGTCAATACGTGGTAATGACTCATCGTGAAGAATCATCTGCCAAAATGAAGATCAATTTTTCCACTGATGAAGGCTCACCCCCAAAGCTGACAGAAGCAATAATGCCACAAAATCAGCTGGCATTCAGAACCATCAGGTGATTCACTCATTCACGTGTATAAAATCATGACAAAAGGGGACTAATTACCCTCTCATTTGAGTCCTTTGTGTGAAAGACTCATCAAATGCAATCAGGAGCTAAAACTAAAATGTTGATACAAAATCTCTCTCTCAACTTCTCACAACAGTGGCAGCAACTGTGTCCGTTTCCATGTGAGAAGCTGCTGTGGCTTCTTCATCATTGGCAGCCAGTTTCCCTGCTGACTCCTCTGGGGACTTCTCAACAGCCTTCCCAGAGGTGGCAATGGCAGCATCCTTCCCCTCCACTGGCTGTGGACTCATGCTTGGGCTGCTGCTGGGTTGACTTGTTTTGATCGAGGCCAGAATTGCAGCATCTTCAGTCCGTGGAAGACTCAATGCTGCTGCTGGGTCACCAGGAAGTGAAGAACCATCCACTGACAATATTGAAGAATTCTGGGTTGTTGTTGTTGTCGTACGTGCCCTGTAAAAAGCATCCATCTACATGTCACAAGTTGAATATTATAGGACACTTGGGTACACATACTGCAAGCTTAACCAGCTTTGTCAATGAACCTGGGAAAAAAACTATCCGGAATTCAATCTTAATGTGAAGTACCAAATGGGTGGAGAAGAAAGAACACACCTCTTTTGTCTTTGTCTCATATCAAAAAATCGTGCCAAAGAGTTTTTCCTTGCATGTGGCAACTCTATGTAGATGACCCAAAAACACAAAACAACTCCAATTTCAGAACTTGTTGTAAGGTATGGATCTAGTAGTTTGATACTCACAATTCTGATTTCTGCTAACAAAAATACAGACATGAAAAGACATATATATATACCTTGAGTGTAACAGATGGTTGATGACTTATGCAGAGCATTCAAGCCAGTAGTACTAGCAGTAGTAGGTACACTGCTGGAGTTTGATGCATCCGGAAGCTCAGGTGGTCGTGACTCCCTGTTCCGCTGTATGGCAGATAGACCAGAATTTGACTCACCTTGCATTGATTGCAGGTGTGCTAAAGATGCACTGTTAGTGGATTGCTCACCTTTCACAATGGCTGGCATTGTTGATGCCTCTGGCATTGTGGTTGCTTGTTGTTCTTGTTGTTGTTGTTGGGAGTGAGTTGGTCCTTGACCAATGCTCTGATCTTGTTGAGCTGATGATGGCACCGCAACTGAATTGGGCGCAAATGTCAATTTACTATCTCTTATGTTTACTAGGAGTGGAAGTGATGACAAGCTTGAGTGTTGCTGCTGTGTTTGAGCTAAAGTCAATGATGAAATCACATCTGGAGCACCAGCAGAGGAAGTATTGTGAACAGAAGCTACTGAGGGAGAATAAGCAGGTCCAGTAGTTTGGACTGCAGGTTTGGCATCCACATTTGTTATCGATGGAGCAACCATGGAGTCTCCTTGTAAAGAAATAAACTTGGCCACAGCTGACGTCCATGACTCTCCATTTGCTGCTAGGAGCATAATCAGATGTGCCTGAACAAAATCACATATCTCAGTTTCTTGAGGTCCATTCAAAACTGATTTCTAAGGCTGGCATGTGAGCTCAATACTATCACTTTCAGATTTGGCGTAGAAATCAGCAATTATTTTTTTGGCTGACATATGGCATCCTGGTGACAAAAAAATAGGGTTTGCAAATTATAAAGGGTTTTTTATTGAAAAAATGGGCCCATGTCACCAACATGTAGCAGGATTTCTAAACTTTTCTACTTTCCTCTTTAACCTGTAGCCAAATTTGGCTAAGCCCTTTTTCAGATGGTCACCAATCCACCTACCTCATGAATTTGAATAAAGGCCACTGGTAGAAACTCTTTCCAGACACCATAATAGCAAGACAATTTTTTTTCCAACAATGGCTAACCCTAATTCATAATGTGTGCCATTCTGCAGATCCTCCACTGGAGAGAGTTGGCAGTCAAAAAGCAAGAGAAAACCTTTCTGACCTTTTCTTGAGTAACGTCGTCAAAAACATTCACAGCACCAGCATAGAAGATTGTCAGCTGGGCGGTTCGTTTTCCAGATGTGTTTGAAACAAAAGCCCTGCTTGCAACATTTGCTAAAAAACATCAGCCCTGCAGCAGCAATTTATAGTGTTGTTGCATACTTGGAATAGGAAGGAAAAAGATTGGCTCCTCCAGCCAACAACTGCTGAAGACTAAGGAGGATTCGGGTCAAGACCTACTACATGAAAATAGAGAAATCTTGCCTTTGTTGATTTGGGGCTGGTGAAGCAGTGACAGGAACAGATGGTGGCTGTTTAGCAACAGCAGCAGCAGCAGCAGCAGAAACTGTGGCAGCAACCGCTGCAGTCAATGATGGTGTTAAGTTACTGACCCCTGTTGTTGTGCTAGATGTGGTTGCATGTGAACTTGGGAAAACAGAAGGGATACCTTCACAAAGAAAACATAAGTGAAGCTCAAGGTTCTTAATCGCCCAGAACAAAACCAAACTTCTGGACTGGCATCAGCATAAATCTTGTAAGGAAAAGCCCACCTTGCAACACGGGCAAGATGATATTCATTCTATATGGACTCAGGAAGCTTGTCCCTACCAGCCAAAATTGTTTTGTGCAAAGTTTCACATCTACATGATACTTTGTTTTTTGGACTGTTGCAAGATTCTTTTTAGATGCCTTTTAGTTCACCACATTTTGACACTTGGTTCTTGGAGGTTGCCAGAACATAGCAGGATTCAGGAAAATGTCTACTGTTTGCTCTAAGCTGTAGCCAAATTTGGCTCTTTCCTCTTGTGGATGGTTGCCATTGTGGGTACATCACAAAATTGAAAAAAAAAACCCCTGATTCCTACATGATGATGGTACACAAAGTGGCAAAGCCTCTACTTACTTGCGGACCGGGAAGGTGTGCGTGCTAGCTCTTCTAATGCACGACTGGCAAGCATCCTGGAGGTGTTGCTATTCTCAAATTGATGCACATGTGTGGCCTCAAAACTCCTCTGAGAATTGCTCTCATCTGTCACAGGAACTCTTTGCTCCAGGAGTTTTCTTGTTGAAGCCCTGTCCATGCTCGTCAACCCATGCTGGAAAACCCATGCAAAATGGAAAACTCCATTGTCAATGCTATTTCTCACCAAATTGCCAAAGATTTCAGCAGCAACTTCTGATAGCTGAAAAGAAAACAAACATACAAAGTTGCTACTGGCTGCTGCTGCCGCACTACATCATCTGATCTCTCTCAACAAGTACCTATTACAACTTGAGCGAGCATGCTAGAACAGAAACAGCATGGCATGGGATTGCATTAGGGTTATGCAAAAAGCCCTGCTGTGGAGTAACAGAAAAGACCCACCTGGGATTGCAAGTTTAGGGTTTTGTTCCAAGATGGCCATTGCGTCCCTGCATCACAACAGAAGCAAAACCCATCTATCAAAGCTTTACATAATCCAAGTCTGATGAGGGTGGATGGGTGTCCCCCAGCCAGCCACATGCCAGCCACATTCCTACAACAAAAGTTTCACCATTGTTCTGTAGCTGAGAGTGGAAGTGTGACCAAAAAAAACAGTCCAAGATCCTGAGATGGAGAACCCCCAAAAAAACAGAAGACAACAAAAACAAAACTGAAAACAGAAGAGAACAGCTTCCAATAATTTCATATCAAGCACAGCATGTCTGAAACCTGATGATACATACCAACTTCTAGAATATATCTCCAGCAATCTTCTCTGGAGAGCTGTTGAATGTCAGAAGCAGCCAGTTCCTCCAACGGCTTACCGTTGGTGTGAGTTGCTGCCCTTTCTCGTCCTCCCTCACTGACTGCTGCACCAGCACCCACAGCAGCAGCAGCAGAAGAAGAAGAAGAAGAAAGTAGAGCTGCTCCACCCATCATGATCCTTGAATCATCTGCAACAACCACCTTCACCTGATGATCCTTCTTGCCACTGCCACCTCCTCCTGCAAGCATGGCACTTGTGGTGAACTGTGGTCTGGTTTTCTGGTGCAGAATTCCCCCACTGAATCCTGTGAACCCTCCTCCTCCTCCTCCTCCTGCTGCTGCTGCTGCTCCTCCTCCTCCTCCTCCTCTGCTGCCAGGTTTCTCACTCAAACTGTTCCCCAAGGCTCCAAGAGCTGTTGTTGTACCAGAGGTAGCAAAATTGGGTCTAGAGTTTACGCCCAATCCTGCTCCTGCTCCAGATGCCTGGCCAATTGCAAACCCAGCAGCAGCAGCAGCAGCCTGGCCATGTGGGAAGATGGATGGAATAGACGAGAAGGTTTTGGAGCTTGCTTGATCCCCAATTTGTCGCATTCGGAGAGTGGGTGGAAGAGGAGGAGTTGTCTCAGAGGAGCTCAAGAAAGCCGCTGCAGCAGCAGCGGCAGAAATCCCTTCTGTTTCTCCACTGCTGCGTCCTAGTACACCCATGAAATCCCGCATAACTCCATAATCCCTGTTCCGCTTCATCACAGCAGCTTCTGGAATGGAATGAATCCCACAAGCAAGAAACAAAGCCACCCGCTGCTCGCCAAGAAAAAATCCAATTGGTTGTTGTCAAGAGCCACAGATGGATCACTCTCTCTCTCTCTCTCTCTCTCGGTCAAGATGATCCTCTTCTCCACGTCAAGTCTTGGAAGGTGTCGTTATTGTTCAAAGCAGCAGCAGCAGCTGCTGCAGGTAGCACCACCAGCGTCTCCGCTGCTGCTCTCTTGCACATGTCTGAATCTTCTTCTTCTTCTTCTTATCTCCACCCAAATCTCTCCACTAAATTCAAAGCTGAGAGCATCCACACAGAGACACAGAGAGAGACAGAGACAGAGAACTTAGCTTATTCCTTCTTGAAAGAACCTTGCAAAGAGCCTTACGAGGAGATCATAGCTTTGTTGTTGGAAGATGGTGGAAAAAAAAATTCTTCAGTGCCATCACCATTCATTTTCTTCTCTCTTTGTCAGCAGCAGCAGCAACAGCAGTCTGAAAGACTTGAATCAATTCTTGGCGAATTTCCCACAGATTGGTGACCAAGTTCAAAGAGAAGAATTGAATGTCCCCCCTCCCTCACACACACACGCACACACCAACTTTCACCACAACAAAAAAAACACCAGCACCACCAAGAACACAAAATGATGATGATGATGATGATGATGATGATGATGGGTCCTTCAAGAACAAGAACAAGAGCAACGATAAGAACAAAGATGCTGCTTCAGTGCTGCTCCTGATGATAATTGGTGATGGTGCTGCTCAGTGCTGCTGCTGATGATGATGATGGTGGTGGTGGTCAAAGTAGTACTACTTCTGTCAAGATATGATGTATTGATGAGAGAATAATGTGAGAACAAAACATGATCATCAATCACCAAAAGTCAGTCCAACTTCTTTTGCTTCTTCTTCTTCTAAGTTCTTCCCCAAATAAAATCTCTTTGTACTACTTTCTCTCTTCTCTCTGTCTCTTCTTCTTCTTCTTCTCCTTCTCCTCTTCTTCTTTTCTTTCTCTTCTCTCCTTGTCCCTCTGTCTTAGTCTTCTTCTTCTCTTCTTCTGCTTCTCTTCTGTTTGTCACTCTCCTTCTTTTCTTCTTCTTTTTTTTCTGTCTCTCTCTGGGTTGGGTTTTCTTTATTTATTATTATTATTATTTATTTATTTATTTATTTATGGGTTTTTGGGTTTTTGGGTGGGTTTTCTCTAGGTACAATTTTTTTTTTTGAGAGAATTAATTCTGTGAAATTAAATATAGGATCTGATCTGATTTTCTTTCTCAGTTGTTTCATTTCTCTAATTTTTAGTTTTTTATTTTTTACTTATTTATAATAACTATTGCATCAATGTATATATATATATATATATATATATGTTTATTATTATAAAGTTTGCTGTTTTAAGCTTGATTCTTCACAGATTTTTGTGCATTTGTTGTCTTAAAATACACACTCCCCACACCCAAAAAAAATTAACCAATATATTTTTTAAATCATTTATAAAATCTTCCCATAGTAAGCCCAAGCTGACAGGGCTCAGTTTTGGGAGTGGTTTGTAAATAATTTATTTTGACTTAAAAAAATTTCTTACTCGGTTTGAATTTACTATATATATATAATTTTTAATTTATTTTTTATTGTGTAATTTGTTATGCAGCAATAACTGGGTCTTGACTCTTGACTCTTGACCGACAATTTGTTGAAATTTTATTTTGGGGTTTTTTTCTTTATTAAAGGGTCAGTACCTACAACCACTCAGGGTTTCAGAAAAAAAAAAAAAGGAGGTGGGGGAATGTGACTTGTTCAAAGGATTTTTTTTGGACCCAAAGTTGAAATGGGCCCAAAAAAAAAAAAAAACAAACAAACAAACAAAAAAGAGTTGAAATTGCCATATTTAGATCATACTTTCCTTGCATGTTGCCAATATATTTTGGATTTTTAAAAAAATTCTGACCTATAGCCAAATTTGGCTAAATTCTCTCATGATGATATCAGTTCACCTGTCTCACAAAATTGAAAAAAAAAAAAAAAAAAAAAATTTGTCTCCCAATGGTATGAAAAAAAACAAAAAAGAGTAGAAATAGCCATAAATAGATCATACTTTCCTTGCATGTTGCCAATATATTTTGGATTTTTAAAAAAATTCTGACCTATAGCCAAATTTGGCTAAATTCTCTCATGATGATATCAGTTCACCTTTTTCAAAAAATAAAAAAAAAAAAAAAAAAAAAAAACTTGGCTACCAATGGAATGAAAAGAATGCAAAGAAAGAGATAAGTTTGTTATTCATCGATACACATTCTTGACCGATAATTTGTTCATATTATTTTCTCGGTGTTTCTTTGGTTGTACCACGGGAACAAAAAGAACGGGAAGAAAGAGAGAGAGAGTTGAGATCATACAAGTTACATCCGCTATTTTTGACTCCGGTTGTGTTATGTATGTATGTGTGCATGTGTGTTAAATGTGTGTGATAGTTGTGTTATGCACGTATATATGTCACGTTTTTTTAGGTCTTTCTATGGTGTCAGAATTATTGTAATGTTTTTGGGGTCGTCATCTTCTTTCTTTCTTAATAGAAATCAGGCTCTACCGAGTAAAATTACCCATGCACATGTGCACATGTGTAGACTTTAGGCAAGAAAGAGCAACAACAACACGAACTATCTTGTTTTTGTTTTTGTCAACAATTCCAACAAGATGGCACTTAACAAAAGGTCCATTTGGGGATTTTATAGTGACGAATGTGTGTGTGCATTATTTGCACGCCTTTGAGTTTGTAACTTGTCATAGCCTAATTGCAAATAAATTATTAATCTTATTTTTAGAAATCCGATTCTCTCGGTTCTTGTACATAATGGGGGTGATTGCCCATCCTATATACCTATGTATACTAGTGTGGCAATGTATTGTTGACCCAAGGTGCAAACTCATTACCCAACTAACTAAAATTTCAATAATAAAAAATTACTCAAAATTCAATAACTCTCACACTTTAGTCTAAAAATTATGAAATTGTGTCCATTCCATTAAACCTTTACTCATCGAGGGCTTTCCAACAATACCCAAGAGTGCAGCCCAATTTCACTAAATAATTTTGTCGTTATTTTTGTCAAATTTCAATGAAAATATTCTTCAATATTCAATAAATCTTGCACCATAGATTTAAAACATTACAAAACTACTTTGGTGCACCCCACTCATCAAGGGCTTTCCAACGATATCAAGTGCATGTTCAGGGTGCCATGATTTGGGAGATCTCAACATGACGAACAAAACAAAGATACCTTCCTATATATATATATATATATATATATAT
>Ga0116231_10003334_pt1 | contig 33493 bp, 24 predicted proteins | sample S1TSphgellanicum_2_FD_89695 | JGI IMG/M metagenome (GOLD analysis project Ga0116231, IMG submission 89695) | Host-associated microbial communities from peat moss isolated from Minnesota, USA - S1T2_Fd - Sphagnum magellanicum MG | ecosystem: Host-associated > Plants > Peat moss > Unclassified... | reverse complement strand
CATCTACGAACGCAACCTAATAACTAGACATACATTCGCATTCGTCCTTCATCGGTAGCATTTGTGCTTTCGAGCATAGTCACCTTGTAGAACTGGAGGTAGAGGGACAAAAGTTGCCTCACATTATGTTAGTGGTATTGCACATTGTTAATGACCATCAAAGTATATGTGCATTAATACCTATGTTAAACCATTTATATATACGTCAATGTGGACATAGGCAGTACAAATGACATATTCATAAATAATGTTTCATTTTCATTATTACTTATGGTATGGGTATTTTTTGAATTATAATATTTGCATCAATTAGTATCGTGGGCATGATTGTATTTACCAAGTGGATATCATGTGTGAAATATAGAAACATGGATGATTGGAAAGCGCCGTGTTTTTCAAACTATGCCAAAACATGGAAAATATGACTACATAAATGATTGGCATTGTAGTCCTAAACCGCATATATGACTAGCCATGATTGCATGATTGTTAGTCCATATGGCCTTGTGATATTTACCACTAGTCACAAAAATGGCATAGTCATAAATGTCATTTGTGATTACATCCTTTATGACTACAAGCATCTTAAATGGCCAAAATTTAATTTAAAAATACACTTATAATTTATTTTGATTAATGTCGTGTTGCCATATGGTAGCCTAAGATGAATTTGAGATTTTATTAACCTCTTATGAGTTGACACATGGCAATTTAAAATAATAATTTTCTGGCCTACCCAATTATATGATGCCACATGGCCATCAACTTTTAGGTAAATAATGACACTTGGGACCTAGCCTAGGCCACCTACTGGGTTAGGAGCCTTAAGCTAGGCAACTTAATTTACATGCTAAAGCTCAAGGGGCTAGGTTAAGTGACTAAAAAAAACCTAGGTTATGTTACCACCTAACCTCTTTCTAGGAAGGTTACCCCACTTATACTCTCCTAGGAACCTAGGAAGCATATAAGATGAACACAAGAGGATTTAAACCCCTCACCTCCATTTTGAGGGGCAAAGTCCCTTACAATTACACCACCACATTTTTTTTGGTAACAAATGAAGTTATCTTAAACATATAAAGAATAAGTTTTTTCAACCTAGGTTAATTTCTTATGTCACCTTAGGTTGATCTAGGTTGACCTAGGTTAACCTAGGCCACCCAACAATCTAGCCTAGGACTCCATAGGCTGTTAAGCAAATCTAGGTCTTCTTAGGCTAAACCTAGTCTACCTTGGTGCTACTTAAGCTAAACTAAGCTATTTAGGTTTAACCTAAGTTAAGTTATATTATATTAAGCAAATTAGGCTATAGTAAGCTAAATTAAGCTAAATTTGGTTAAAATATGTTATTTAGGTTAAACTTGGCTATACTTGGATATGTTAGGTTAAACTTGGTTAAAGTAAATTATTTAAGTTATAATTGGTTATACTAGCTTGTACCAAACTAAACTTTGCTAAACTAAGCTAAATTTGGTTAAAGTAATTTATTTAGGTTAAATTAAGTTATAATAGACTAAATTTGGCTAAAGTATGTTACTTATGTTAAAATTGGCTAAATTAATGTATATTATAATATATTTAGCTAAACTTGGCTAAAGTAGGTTATTTAAATAAATTTGGCTATATTAAGTTATACTAGGTTAAACTTGGTTTAAATGGGTTATATTGGCTAAAATTAGCTAAATTTTTTAAAAATTAAAATTGGCTAAACTTGATTAAAATATGTTATTTAAATTAAAGTTGACAAATTTAACAAAAATTGATTAAACTTGGTTAAACTATGTTATATTTGGCTAAACTAGACCTTACTTGGGCTAAATTAGGTTAAACCTAGCAAAATTTGATAAAAATTTAAGATATTTAAACAAAACTTGGTTAAACTTGGTTAATTCAAAATATTTAAACTAAATTAAGCTAATATAGTTTATTGTGGTTAAATTTGGTTGGATTTGATTACGTAAACAAAATTAGGGAAAGAGTAAGTTGTTTGTTAAATTAAGCTAAACAAATATATTTAGATTAAATGAGGCTACTTGGACTAATTATAGCTATTTAAACTAAATTTTATGGAAGTTATTCTTAAAAGTTAAATGTTTATATTGGACAATAATCATAAGTTGTCATAATCATGAAAACCATGTTTTGGCATAGTGTCATGCAAACCAATACACACAAGCAAGTATTGGACTTATCATGGAGCTTTAAAATGGTGGTTGAAGCATGATTCAAGAGGAGCCAAAGGTTGGCAAGTTGATTGGTTGGCATGGCAAACGACTAATCCCATGTTTCTCCATTATTTTCATGTTCAAAAAGCAAAAAAAAAAATGGTTTCATTGTGAATGCCAATGTCCACAAAATAGTGGAAAATGGTACTTTTAGGGCACATGTTATCACCAAATCTATTTTGAGTGCCCTTAGTACTAGTGATGGGCAACCTTGGTTTGTTATGTCAACCAAGAGTTTTATTTGTTAAATGTATGAAGTTCCCCATCCCCACACCAAGTATGCATGTTGCTCTTTTGAATGGGACCAATTCGGGGCAACTTTTGCAAACATCAAATTGCAATCATTTTGCATACCACTAAAATTTTGGCTTTTACCCTCTTGGAGCATTGTGGATCATATTATGGTTCTCAACATGGGGGACTAGATGGTTTGTTCACTAGGCCTAGTATTTGTGAAGTGGATGATGACAATGATGACCCATAATCTTTTGTGAACTTTGTTGAACCTCCTCAACCTCCCATTGATAACCCAAGGAGGAGGAGGACAAAAAGCTTTAGACCATGGAAGTGGCCATGAGTACATCTATGACCAGTTACTTGACAATCACCAAAGCCATTATAGAAGAATGTCAAGTGGGAAAACAAATGTTTTGTGACCATCCCATGACCATATTGCATAAAATGTATGTTGACATTCATGCACTTCGTGTGCATTATGACACTATGGATGTCATTCACTCAAATGTCATATTTGAAAAAGTTGATGACAGCCTCCCAAATGTTGAAAAACAAATAAAGGATTGGGTTGAAAAGTATGCATCCGCCAAACAAGCACGTTAATTTCATATATGGTTTAATATATGGCCACATAGTATATGACATGTCATGGATTTCAAAACATCGATGTTGGTGTGAGTGTGACATACTACCTTTTTTTTGTAGATTCAAATTGTGCAATATTAATGTTATATACTATCCTTATTGATGATTATATTGCAATATCTATATATCTTTAATTTGTGACCATGTCATTAGTTATACTTGTGGTGGCAATACTTATGTCTTGGTTATGATTCATTGTAATACCTACCACAAGGACATGTTCTTGAATCACCATACCTACATTGTGACTACATAATTTGTTACAAATAAAAACCTTTTAAAAAATGGCTACAATACACCTATGTCCTTAATAATGAAACCTTGCAATGTCATAATACCTATGTTGGTGTGTACCACATGTGTGGCTACCCATACCCATGACAAGAAGGTCACAAATCTAAAAATTTAGATAATAGCAATGTCATAAACCTAAACATGTTGAATACCTATGTCTTGGCTTTTCAAATGCATTAACTTTTTGGTTTATGGGCAAATAATTATGCAAGAATATTATGACACAACAATGTGTAGATTCAATGTCTTAAATATAATTTTGAATTGAATGATACATTAAAAATAATAACTTGTTGATTGCAAATTCAAAAATTGCCATACCTATGTTGCAAGGTATTCAATCATGCAATACATGGGTTCAATGTTTGAACATACTTTTTGAGCCAAAGAAATATCAAAATATCATGTACATGTTAAATATAATCCTACAACTTAGCAATATCAAAGACATGTATGCAATTCATTTACATATATGTTGTCATGGCAACCAGTTTACATTTTTCAAAACTTACCAAGAAAAAAGGGTTTATGGCCATTTGCTTGAACAATATGTAAAAACATGATATTATGTATATAGGCACCCAAAAAGGGGGAATAATTGACAAAATATATTTTTTCAAAAGAAAAAGAAAAAAAGTTCGTTAAATCATTATCAATTATTCTTTGTGTGGAATAACAAGATAAAAAAATACAAATAAGTGGTTTTGGGTGTGCCTCCTTTCCTTTTCAAACAAAATTTTAGACATTAAAATTCTACCAAATCTTTATGTTGGATAGGACCTCCAAGGAGGGAATGTTGGGAATTCAAGTTTTGCATTCCTACCTTGCATTGGGCCATAGATTTTCATATTGGTACCTTTTAATATCCTTATATCTTACATTGAATGATCGGATGATTCAAGTATTTAGGACTAGGAAATGATTATAATGGGGATCTTAATATGGACAATGAATGAGTTTAAATCCAATGTTGAACATGCAACCCAAGAAATTATGCGTTCATATATTTTGGATAAATCATTCATGTGTCCTTTTCTCACATATCCCCACCACTTAAGATTTTTTCCATAAATTTTTAATTAAAAAAAAACCTAGGTTGACAAGTTTGTCCCAAGTACAATGTGAGATATTGGCTATATGGGGAATATGTCTAAATTGCTGGTATGGTATAAACTTATTTTTGATACTAGATGCTATTGGTATTAAGATTTAAATTTTTTTTGATATGAACGTCTGATACTAATATTGGTTTTTTAAAACTTTGGTACCAACTTGGTATTCGTATGAGGTTCCATATTGATTTTGGGCTTGTATATGACAAATATATGCCTTGTACATAGACTAGTATGAGAGTAGAATTATCTTAAGCCATACTAGCTAATATTAGTATTACGTTAATACTAAACTTAAGTCATATTAAATAGGTCTAATCACAACAAAAGGAACCATTTGTGACAAAGTAATAAATTGGACATGTGACCTTCTTGTATTGGTTTATAATGCAATTTTTAAAATAACATTTCAAGCTAAATATCAAATTTGAAGCCAAATATGACCCACAACATAGAAACAAATAAAAATTTTACACCATGTTCTACATTATAATCAAATGTACAACTTTTCTTTTAGCCATGATGATAAATTGTGAACTATTTTAATCATTAAACACATTTAAAGACCATGTTAAGCAGTCGTGTAAAAAGGTTTCAATACAAACATGTTTTTTTTTTTTGGGATGCTTCAACACATGTGGCACTTCTTATGAAATATATCAGAGCTCATAAAAAAGTTAAAAGCATTTGGTGAAGGTTTGAATATCAAGAACCACATTCATATGTAAAAAGACCTTCACAACAAAATGAAATGACTTCAAATCCATAGGATCATAACTTCACGAGTAAATGAACACAATATATTTATTTATTTATGTCACTTTAATGTTATATGTGGTACATTTTTAAAATAGATGTGGTACATGAAATTTTCACAATCAACAAATCCTTTGGCTCCTTTTAATGTGATTTCACTAGGCTAGTTTGGTATTTGATACCAATGTTCATACCAATATTGATAGGTCAATCTCTAACCTTGTATTATAACATATCAACATTGGTTTAAACTAAGATTATGCGAGAATTCACCCCAAACAAATAATTTTTAAAAAAAACCTCCATTATAATAACAATGTTTGAACTAATAGAAAGGTTATTGACATTTTTTCCTTTACTTAATGCAAAAGCATTCAATTCCAAATTTTTTGAAGTCTTGTAAAACAATGAAAACATGCAATGTGAAGGAATGTTACATGTAATATTGATGACATCATCACTAATAATGCATAAAATAACAAAACCTTTAGAATACTAAAATTTAAAATTGCATTATTTGAATTGTGAAGTTTAACTAATGTACAACTATTCCAAACAATAATTTGTTGGACATCAAACTAGATGATTGACAACAAGTACCCATTGCCATTGAGCCGGCCCACCAAATTTACCCTATAATGAGACAATAAACAATTAATGTTTTTCGATGCATCCCCCACCACAAGTGAACCTTCATTATTATTAACTTATAATTAAGAAGAACTTGCCAACCCATATGCATTTAAAGGGATTTCAATTTTGTTGAAAGGGCCTAAAATTTTCCACACTAAAGTAATCTAAATCAACAAAATATTACACCCATATACAACTGGATATGTGTATTTAAAGCCCAATAGTTGAGGTCAACCCTCTTAATAAACTATGTAAGAATCCAATAAAATTCAATAGCAATAATTCAAAATTAAGTTAACTTTGTTGCCTATAAGTTGTTAATGATTCATTGGAACCTAAGATTAGTCCTCCTATGACAAATCTTGAAAATAACTTGTGGACAAAGACATCATTATGGATTGACAATCCTTTGCACCATCAATTCCTTACATGCACTATTAGCATCTTTGTGGCATCATTAGCCACATGAATAGGTAAAAGCCCAAGCTTGTGCAAATGCAAAATGCAATCCAAGATGTTACGCCACTTAATTTGGATGAAGTTTCCAAACTTGTTAGCTATGTAAAATACCATTAGTTGCTATGGGGGCTTTAGTATAATCACTAAATGCAACCATTGGTTCCTCAATAGCAATTGCTAGGAAACCATGAATGCATGCACATAGGACCTAAAAGCATAACATAGTTAACAACCATAAGTCAAATTAAACATTAAATTAAATCCCTTCCCTTTCTCCCCTTTGTTTTTTTTTCTTATGTCCCCATACATAGTTTTGAATAATTCATCATTAGTTTATGCCATATCTCAAAATTATGCTTTTTCATGTTCACATAGATGCAACATGATGCAACATGGGAAATGTTGAAATAGATAGACTTGAAAGAGATAAGTTATTAAATTATTTTTATATGTAAACATAAGCATGAAAAGATTTATGTTGAATCATTTTTCCATATCATATGAATGAGTTGGGGGAAGCACTAAGAGTGAAATAGATAGACTTGGAAGATGTAGTTTTGGCTAGGACATATAAGCACCATTTTAAAAGTCATATAGATTCATGGAATAAAGGGGGATTTGTAGGTTCATTTATTCATTGTTAGTTTTGGGTATTGTAAATTTCATAAACAAAACCATCCAAGAATATTTCTAGATTTGTCAATGTCACATTTTGAAAGAAAATCCATCATGCAATCCAATTTCATCTATGAATAAATACAATGCACTTGGATTTTAAAAATTCATCTAAAAAATGTTTTATTTAATATAAATCACATTCCATCAATATGTGGACAATTGCATGATCATTGGACAATTTCATTTGTTGAAAATATGCTATCCAATCTAGTATACTTGGTTGTTATTGTGTAGGGTGAAGCCCTAAGGGGTGGGCTTTATATTAATAAAGCCTCCCAAAGGATAACTAAGCATAAGCCCGATTCCATATAAAGTTCGCCACCATGGTTTTACGCAACATATGAATCATGTGAGTTTTTTTTTAAAATCGTGATACGGTCCAATGGGTACATACCCTTCAAATACCTTCTTAATACTGCTACATAAGACATTCCTTAAGGTTTTGTTTTTTGAATTTGAATGCACCTTTGTGCACTAAAGGTGTTTTGATAAAATGGACTGAAAGCCTTTGGCTATTTGCTTGCAAACCTTCCATTATTCAAACAAAAAACCTTAAGTACTTTACATTTGAAAACACTTATTCCCACAAACATCTTATAATGCCAACCAATGCCCTTGGGTAGTTTTCAACCCACAAATTAGTTGAGGCCCTTTGGGTTTAGGGTTTACCATGCCTTGTATTTTTTTCTTTTTAATACCAAAAGGGTCATTGGGATGATCAATTTTCCTTCATGTTTGTTCAAATTTTTGCATTACGGTGATTGAAAAAAATGCCATGAAACTCATACAAAGGTTTTTTTTTAAATGGCCCCAAGGCCCCATATTTCAAAGAAAAAAAAATTGGATTTAACATTGGTATTTAGATTATAGGTCCCAACAAGTCCAAAAACTATACAAGATTTTGAATTTAAAAAACATTATAGTTCTTTTTTACGTGCAGCCAAATTTGGCTATGTCTTCTTGTGTATAATAATGGGTGCAATAAATACTTCATAAAATTGGGGAATTTTTTATGGTCAAATAATATAGTTGAATTGTAGGTTTTACAAGAATTATATTTTTGAGGTATGCAAAAAATTTCAAACAATACATTTTTCAAAGAAAAAACATATGTTGCAATATTCAAAATTATTTTACTATCAAAATGGAATCTTCAAAATTAGAATAATCATTCAATAAAGACTTAATGAATATGCTATTCAAGTATATATTTATTTTCAATTGAAAAAATTCTCTTTTGTCCCTATCCCAAAAAAATGTTTTGCCACCAATATTTGTCTTTCAAAGACATTTGACAATTCAAAAATCAACAATCATATAAGCATTTCATAAGTATAAGGTGGAAGATTAGTAGTTCTATAATAACATTGGGTGAGTCTTTGAATTTATTAACCTTTAGTTCTTTTTTCTTGAAACATTTTAGGACCATTAATTAGAATTACTAGAAAATAATTAATTGATAAATGTTGAACCATGATGTAAACAAGTATAACTAACAATTCCTTGATCATGAAATAATTATAAAACTCTAAAAAATAGTTATTAACTTCCTATAAAGTGAAGTGTCAAAAATGTGCTGATGAGCCCAAATGCAATGTTAAGTTTCTCACAATATTTACAACCCAATTGGAACACTAATTTTCTTCTCTAGAGTGCAAGCAATGTATTTGATATCTAGCACATACCTTATGTCACACCATCTACCTGAACAATTGCATGAATTTTACATATAAATAAACCAACTATAAATGCTAGTATTCACCTTAATCCATCTACAACCACACTTTTTCTTCCTCACCCAAATCTTTCTCTACCATTGAATTAACAACCCAGTGGCCATTGAAACAACATACATGTTTGATAGTAGTATAAGGTGCTAACAAAGTAAAGTAGACAAAAAAGTAGTTCGCCCAAAATCTAATTTAAAAATGAAATAGTTTTTTGATATGGACACAAGAAAGTAAATCCAAAATATCTTGAAGTAGAAATATGAAACATAGTTCATTACATCTAGTTTATGGGAAAGTTGGATACAAAGTTTGAACAACTTTGGTATCATAAAAATAGGTTGAAAGTACATTTGCAACTAACTGGGTCAATATGATGTTCAATTCTACTTCATATTAAAAATTTGATATATTATGATTATAACATGCATACTTTGACAATAAATAAGTATCTTTTAAGGTCCCATTAACTTGGAAAATTTTAAAAATCAATATTTCATCTACATGTAGCCCATTTTGTAAGATTGGAAATTTTGTGCAAGTAGAAACATTTTTAAAAAATTTATTTCATTCTACTTTCAAGATGGGGTTTTTCAACATTTTAAACATAAAATGAAAGATTATAATCATCTTAATTATTGTACAAAATCAAAATTCTATTTTCAATACATTAAAAAAAATTCATGGTTATTTGTACATTTTTTTTTACATAGAGTAGTGAACTGTCTACTTTACCTTGCTTGCACCCTACAAGCCTATTGTTACTTGTAAAAAGTTTCATCATCTTGTAATCATTTCCATTGGGTTTATCCAATTAGTGGCATCTCTTCCTCCCACTTGGCACGTTCCAAATGAAACATGGTCTTGGAGAGCTTGCGTAGTTTGTGTTCCATTTTTGCTTGTTCTTTCATTTGTTCACTAGGTACCTCCTCCATAAGGCTTTGCTTCATCAATTTTGTCACCTCTTACAATTTTAGATTATACAAAATTTGAAAATTGACATCATTCATTCCACACATGTTAAAGCCATAAAACCTTTAGTATTTATCAAAGATGAAACAATATGCATAAAAAATTCACCATGTCTCCTACAACCTTTATTCCTTTCTTGCCCTTCCTCTTTTCAACTTTTGCAAGTAAAGCCTTTGCTTCCTCAATCTCCTTCCAAATCTTAACCTCCTCTCCTTTAGCTGACTCATTTGTAATACTTTTAACCTCAACTTATTTTTGTTAAACATTGTTATTTCAATCTCTTTGATTCCTTTTCCCTTTGCTTCATATACACAACATAATAAGCTCACCCATAATGGGTGGTTGAAATTCCTAACACATGTGGAAGAAGTGAACAAAGATGAAAACTTGTCACCTAAAGTGAAAGCATTAGAAACATATGCAATAGTAAAGTCAAAACTTTCAACCCACCATTTCAAGCATTTGCCATTCCTAATTTTCCTTTCTCCTCTCAATGAAAACCTTGCATGCCAAAAATTTCTTATGTTTTTTTTTCAACAATGATTTGAAATTCAGAAAATTTACTTGGAAGGTTTTTCAATTGTAAGGGGTTGAATCACACCAATAACCTTGTTGAAGACTTGGCAAGGATGGTTGGTTCTTTGTCTTTTTAGACTCCAAATCTTAGCAGACCAAATGAATACATTTAGATTGCTAAGGATTTGGATTAAGATGATTGATAAAATAAACACAAAGTTGAACTTATTAACAACAACTGCTTGAAATCTATTTTATGCACTTTGTTGATTGAAACAAGTATATACATAGTATCATTTAGTAAGCAACTAATAAAATAATTACCTAACTACCAAAATTGACAACTCCTTAGAGATTATCAAGTTTGGCTTGAACAAAGTTGTATTTTATTACATCAACTACAAGCATTTCTATAGTAGAGAAATTAAAGTTGGTCATGTTAATCAAGTTGGAAATTTTTGTTGTTGAATACACTTGAAGCACCTGCACACCACAACAAGAAATATTTTTCAAGAGGAAAGATAAGGTTCTATGTGCAAGAAGGTTCAAGCATCTAGAGAGATGCCCTTCGTCCAGAAACTGACAAAAAATTCAAACTTAAAGGTTTGTAGAATACAACTCATTTTTTTATCTTTTAACTTTGACCAAGTGTTCTCCATACAAAAGGAAAAGTCCAAATGTATTAGAGCATACCTTTTAAACAAAAAGATAGTGCACTTAAAAAAACCATGCACACCAATTTTGTGATGCATTCTAAATCCATATGGTTGAAACTAAGTGAGATTTATGGTAATGTAAATCAATTTGGTAGTAATTGAAGTGAAGCTTTTGGTGAACTATGTGCACATGTACACCCTTCTGCATGTGTACACCCTTTTGCATGTGCTTGTACATAAAAGGTTTCAAAACTCTTATTACCCAAAGTGTAAAACCATAAAATTGGATACAATATTCAACAAATTTTTAATTGATAGGTTTCAACAAGCTAATGCATGGAAGCTCCATGATGTGCTTATAGTGACAATACTCTAAATCATTAACATAGATAGGTCAAATTTTGTCATCTTTATATCCTTGCCATACTCAAATTTGTGGGTAGTAGCAAGTGTCAAAAATAATATACTTGGTTCATGACAACACAAGATTTCACATTTTTATGAAGTAATTGTGCATCAATTCAATTCTATTTGTGAAGCATGGTTCAAAGAAGGTACTAGATTCTTGTTGTAACTAGTCAAAAACACCATGACACCTTCTCACCTAAATTGGACATAGGTTAATCTTTTTAAACAAACAAACATAAACTTTGAACCACTTGAAACCTTGACATCATGGTTGACAAATCACCTAATCAATCATATGTATGAGGCCGATTGCTCTTGCTCAAAGGAGGCACCTAGGAATAATAGGTGAAATATCATGGGGGGATAGACTTTGGAAAGAAGTAACTAGCTCTAGAAGTCCATTTGAATAGAGACATCCCCTAGAAGTGGAGTCCTCCCACTGCCCAGATCCCATGGTTGAACATGTTGATTTTCTACACTAAATACCTTTGTGCACCCCTTGCCATATGCACATTAAAACACTAATAGTTTTAGCACAGGCGTGCTAAACAAATTTAAAACAATTTTAGTAATGTTTTTTTATAGCATCACCACCCTTCCTTCTTTTTAGGCTTGACTTGCCCATAGAATGTGTAAATATGGTGGCAATGATCTTGTCGATATCCTAACAATCACAACAATCACCCCAAAATAGTGGTGGCCTATATTGGCCTATGGATACACACTATGTTTAAGACAGCAAGACTGTCTCATATCGAAATGCGAGTGCAATAAATGGGTTTTGCAGTACAAAACACTACACCTCAACACAACCATGGGAAGGGGTGACTCTTACCCTAAGGTTGGTTTGTTTGTTGACAAACCTTAAATTGTGAACATGAAGAAGTAGCCATGCCATGCTTGTAAAAGTTGCACCACTGCCATCGCCATTAGCTTAGTGACTACATAGCCCCAACCACTTCCATCGCACATTTGCACAATGTCCTACATGTCGACATTTGTCTTAGTTGTAGGTTCCATGGAAAGTTAGCACAAAGGTGGTAAGAATTGTAGTTGTCCTAAACTACGAACTAGTTTTTCACCATCAAAGGAAGGGTGCCCAGTGGTGTGAGTTCCGACTAGCATAATTGTCATATGTTGGGCCATTCAAATGAGAAAGAATCAAGGAGAAACTAGCTCACACCAACATCGTTCATAACCCCACATGACATTGGAGGTTACAACATTTATGTTCGCACCTTGTTCTACCACTATTTGGATAAAATGAAGAATATCGTTGCAGAAATGTAAGTCTCGTTGTAATTCAAATCTTTAGCTAATGTTCCAACTTTGTCAATGTTAGTGGGACCAAGAAACAAAGAAAAGGAGTTCAAGTTTGTTACAAGCATCGTGAAGGAAGTGATGGTTGTGTCATTACAGTAGAACAAACTATTGGCATGGGCCCCCACATGGAGAAATTAGGGTAATCTTGTTCAAACATGGCTATTTGGCCATGCTAGATCGGGTGGATCAAGGTCATGGGCGGTTGGGATCTTGTTTAGGTAGATGACTCCACACTAGATTGTGGATTTGGGTCATGGGCGATAGGGATCACATTTGGGTAGACGATTCCACATGATCGTGTTAAGTTTGTGGAACATGTGTGGTAGTTCATAGAGGATTTATACACAACATTTCAGGCATTGCTACTATGTGTATATGTGTAGCATTTGTAGAGGGATATCATGTTAAACTTTCTTAAGTGTCAATCTTGTTGTAAAACATACTATATAGGAACTGAACTTTGAGCTATTGAGTGTCACAAACATTGTAAGAAGGTAGAGGCCACCACACAAGCTTTGCCTAGCAATATGATAATCAAACCTCCTACGGAGCAAATGATTATAGTTCACACACAATAGCATAAACTAGGAGGAGCATTAAAAAGAAGTTGCAAACACTATAGGAAGAAGAGGTTTCTTTTGTAACATCGACTGATTCCAAGAGCAAAGTTAACATTTCCATCAACAACAAGGGGCATTTAGAAGACGAGTCTTTTGAGGGAAGCAATTATGGTAATGAGGAGTAGGAGGTGGGGGTTTGGCATGGGAAGGAGCTTTTGTTTGCATCATTTGCCACAAAGAATGCGCCCAAGCTAGGTGTTAAACGGACCCCCACAACCAAACTGGTTGTGAACATCTACTTCAAAATTGGGGTTCGAAAGGGGCATAATGATGTTGGTTCAATTGCATCCATTGTTAATGTTGTAGTAGAAATGTAATGGTAGGGTGGCTTGGCTGCAACCAATTAATGTTAATTTGTTTACAACCAACTAAGGGTTTTTGAAGAAGGCTGAAAAATACCTACCCCTAAAAGAGATACTTAGCATGCAGTATAGGCAAGACATGTTTGCCACACATTGTTATTCACTTGTATTCAATGTTTCCTACTAGAAATTCTATCTAAGGCAAAGGGTATGTCTACAACCTTCTTTAGAGAATATTGTATATTGTTTGGATCAGTAACATGCAAAGTGGGTGGTTGGGTGATTAGCTAGTTGTCATTGTTGGTATTTGGTGTTTTTGCATTGGGAACATTGTGATGGTCAAGTAATTACATGTCTTTAAAACTACAACTTGGTGTTGTGTATAGTGACCCCAAATGCAACATCAAATAATCATATCTACTGACATATATTTTAATACATGTATCGATACAACTATGGCTAAACCTTGGCATAGCCCATATCAACTAACATTGTATGTTAATGTGTGTGAATGGGACATTAGCTGCCCTTCTAGGTGATCCACTGCCATAAGGCAACATTCATATGCATGCAACCACAAAACATTAACAATCTTGGGGTATTTTGGTGCTTCTAGCTCTTGGGCTGTGATGAGATTCTCAAAAGCAAGCCACAATGTCAAAGAACCTTCGATGTGAAATAACTTCAAAAGCAATTTGAATGGAGAAATCATCAAGGGGTGCTCGGATGGGTAGCCCACACCAAACAAGAAGGAGGAATGTTGGTGGTGGTGTTGATGTAGGATTAATTCCAAACATGGGAGGTGGCTTTCAAGGTGGGCATAATATGCAAGGTTGTGCGGGTCCATCATGCAATCTTCAACAAAGATAGACTTATATGGGTCCACCATCTTCTAAGCATTGTGGGCCATTAGCTTATTGCATTACATGACAAAGAGGTTGCCACAATTGGGGTGTAGGTCCAAGTTGCAAAAACCAAGGCCCTTGCAGTTTTTGTGCACTAGGAAATTAGGGTAGTCCCCAGATACAACACCAATGTGCTAGTGGGCATAACACATATGAGTAGGTAGCCCATCAAGCATAAGATGTAGATGGTTCCCCACCTGCATCAAACCCTACTTCCAAAGAGGTTGATGTGGAGTCTCAGCAGAAGATGAAATCAAACCTTAAAGCACAACAATGGGGTTCTAAAAGGATTCAAGAGAATGAGGCTGAAAAATGCTAGGAGAGGGGGTTGTGACCATATAAGGTGGAGGTGACAAAGAATGGTAAAATAAATGGTGCTTGTGATGGGAAAAATGCATGGGACAATGCAATACAAGGGCTAGCACCACATTTATTTAACCTAGCAGTGGTGAAGGTGAGTGAGCAGAACCTAGTGGACATGGCAGAACTTCGAAGAAGGATGGATGAAAAGTTTGAGTATGCCAACCATGAGTTGAATGCATAAGGTTTCAGGGACTATGTGAAGTGTTTCATGAAAGGGGAATGTTGTCGTTTAAAGAAAAGGTATGCAAAAGGAAAGCAACAAGATTGTCCTATGGGAGTAGAACGAAATGAATGGGATAAACTTGTTCAGTACTGGTAGGGATGGGAAACACAAAAGAAGTTTGAAGTCATGGCATATGCAAGAGGTGCAATCATGACCATTAGCACCTATGGACATAATGGGAAGGTAGGGGCAGAAAAAAAGTTGGTGAATGATGTGTTTTTCAGTGTTTGATGCATGGCCCAATGAAATGTGTTTAAGATTTTATGATGGCTACAACATTGTCCATGCAAGTTGGGAGCCTGACTGACATGAAATTGACATGTGACAAAAAGGTGCATAGTAATGGAATTCATCACTATTAGAAATGGTCGTATGAGGATTAAATTCTGTTGGCAAACCTATGAGTGCACTTGTCATTGTTAGCCATGGGTCAATGTTTTACAATTGGCTTTTGGGGATTGAGAAATGTTGATAAAGATTAAAAATTGTATGTTGGGGATTGGATGGTCAAGTGGTAGGGGTCATAATCTATTGGTATGTCCTTTTGTATCACTACCCTAGAAAGGAAGCTCCTAGAGGTGAATGGGGAGGTTGCTCCCAAAGGTGTTAAAAACTTGTAATGAAATTGCACGAGGCATTGATAAGCTAAATGGGACCATGAATAACTTCATGAATAAGTTGTTAGGACAACTTGAAGAAGGGCCAACAATAGTAAAATTGCTAACTATTACACCCATTTAAGAAAAAATGGATGGATTAGTTGTTGATGGCAATCCAGGTATAATTAATGGTCCACTAATGGTCAATGGCACCCTTAAGGCCATGTTGCAATAGTCTGAGTAGACCACATAGAATTCCCAACTAGATGGTCGTGCCCATGGGATGTGTGACGAGAAAATGGAAGCAAGACATGTTGATGATGAACCTCAATGTTCTTTTGTCAATTATATGTTCGTGGCAAAGGAGGGACATATGGGTGGTATGTTAGAAGTGGACAAGCAAGTTGTAAGGAGCCCCTCAACAATTGCCACAACAAACAGTCGTGTTAATTAGGCCCCCCATTCCAAGGTATTCACTTTGTGTGACTGTTGCATGGGGTAGTAGAGCTTGTTATAATTGTAGGTGTTTTTGGCCACACCACACCATGATTACATGCATCAAATCATTAAAAAACTTGTCATCTAATTGGTTGAAACCTTAATTAAATTACTACACCTTATAATTGAAGGGGTTTTGGACATGTTTTGGGATGGGGGGAGGGGTGTTGGGACGTGGTGGTTGGTAGAAAGGTAGGAAGAGGACAACAACCACTAAGCAATAGTCTGCTACTCCAAAGCATGTGCTTGTAGTAGGAGGGTTATAATGGCAATAGGTGAAACCTTAAACCCTTGCCTAAATAGGACATATTTATGTTTGCATCTAGGTAAATTCCCTAATGCTTGACTTTGGAAGTTGATAAACTTTCTTGGATGTCTTTGTTGTGGTGTGTAGTTTAAAATAGGGGATATAATTCTCCTATGCAACCATGACCATGAAATAGAGATTGTTGGGAAAGGTTTAATTTTGGGCATAGGAGGAGATGGATGTGTCCACCATGGGAAACATGTTCCTCAATCATGGTTTCAAGTCCAAGTTGAAAAGATATTGGAAGGAAAGGGTGACACTCCCTTATAGGTGTTTGATATTCATGATAACCTCCCACAATGAAATATCGGTAGTAATTTTGTTTGGGAAGGCCGATTCCTGTAGAAGTGCCATTGAGTGTTGAATTGTGGTGCCAAGTTGCAAGGGATAACATGTAGCCATGTGGGTTATTGGCTTTCTTGGTGTTATTTGCCCAAGATGGTGGCAAATTTTTGGGGTAGGGTAATGGCCCAATGTGTGCAATTTTGTTCACACACTTGAACTTTCATTTGTGATAGACATTCATTTTTAGTTAAAGGACTATAAAACATGGAGTTTGTTACACCAATAACTAACATTTGATGACATGAATGTTGTAAATCTGAACATTTGTAATGTGTAATTTAATTGAGTTGGGTCATATGCAAAGTAATGTAGATTTTGCATGGTGGACGTAAGTATTTTATACCTTTGTGATAAGTAAACAAATCAATTTTAGCTTCGTTGAAAAAAAAGCCCTAAAATATAAGTAATTAGGGTAATTTCAAATTAGTTGCAAATGTAGCCACAATAAATATTTTAACCCTAAACCCTTTGGCCTACAAGTACAATAACAACTAACCAATGGCACCAATATGACATGTAGAAAAAACCTTAATATATATAATTTAGACTCATGGTGCACTCAAGGCCAATAGCATAAGATTACAACTTATTTGGTCACCCTAACCCCACTCTTGTTCAAAAGACCTTAAGTTCAGGAAACCTTAATTTAAGAAAATCTTTCAAGCACTACATGTGGAAGGTAAATTGACCAATAATTGTTGTAATTACCTCACACCTGGTTGCAAAAATGACTGACTTAGTGTAACCCTAATCATGCAACCTTAACCTGAATTATCACAAGCAATTAAATCCTACCATACATGTGGTGAATATAAAGCCATTCGATATGAAATCGCCCCTACTTGACACATGCCAGCTGACAACATGGCTATCACCAAACCTTAACCCCAATTAATTTGAAAAAGAGCTTACACATGGTGTTTCATGGGTCGATCGATATGCCATCATTTGTAACTACATATCCCTAATTGCAGTTGTGACTACAACGCACCAAACCCTAACCCTTAAAAAATTCAACTAAACATGTCTTGTTAACACATGGAATAAAACAATAGGGCTATCACCAACCCTTAACCATAATTAACATTAAATGGTTGTACACATGGCATGGTATTAACCATTGACGATTTGTCGAAAGTGACTATAAACTAATAATTCCATTTACAACTACGTTGGTTTTGTGACTTAACCTTAAATCAATGCCCATGATTATATTGTTAGATGACACATGGTGCTTTTGAGGCCACATAATGCACGATGGTGAATCTTTTTATGAACTATAAGCTAACATTGAATATTTGCAAGTGGCCAAATGATGGTCATTGGGTCGTGGATTATGTGTTGTATGCATGATGCACCCCCAAACTCCTTGGTAGACTCAATTGCGAATCTAAATGTGAAAACATCGAAAGGATAGGGAGTCAGGGCACGTTCCTCGGTTCATAACACTTTGGGGGTAGAAGGGCATGTTCAAGCTCTAGGATGGGGATTAAGAAGAGTGACAAATAATTCAATTATTCATATGGACTTGCACAAACAAAACAACAAGTTGGTTAATGCATAGTTGGAACACTTTTGGTGCACAGACGAGCCATGGGCAAACACGGATTCACAAGACTCACCATGACCCAAACTTGGGGGAGCCACCACCTTCCCCCTTATAGTATACTTTGTGCCTAGCCATGAGATTAACACCCAAATGTCATTTTGTTTCGGGACTCCCGCAACTTTGGAGGCCCATAATTTTGTGTGCAGACCCCCAATTGAGGTTAAGTTCAAAGCAAAGTTGTAACCTTCGTCAAGATCTTTTCAATGGTATGTGGCATGCCACCTGCACGCAAGGAAGTTAACGATTCTGGACTTTTAGTGGTCAGGAGTCAAATTGCCAATTTGACTTTTGGCCCTTTTTTTGGCCATAACTTGTGTTTTAATTACCCAAATGGGTCATACAAGCCCATTTTAGACATCTACGTTCTAAGATCTTTTCAATGACATAAGGAACTTCTCAATCCAATTAATTTTGACCCTTGCAATCGCCCTCTAAAAATTGGGGAGTCCATTGGGATTCCAACTCTCAAAGTGGGAGCTCATTTGGGAGTGTAGAGTTTCATTCTCTCACACTCTCTTGCACTCCTAGGAGCATGAAATGTGACTCTCGGGCTCAAAATTTGGCCCACACCTTCGCAAGCCCTTGCCTTGGTCACGAGCCCAAAGCTAAGGTTGTGACAATGTGACTATCTAATCGTAGTCACAAAAACAATTGGTCTAGTTTATTTGCTGAATTCATTATTGTTAGCCAATAATTTTCCATGTGGCATCATTGTGTGTGTGCAAACAGTAGTTATTTATGGACCCATGTGGCAAGATGCCATTTGTTACCAAATAATTGTAATTGCAATTATAGGGTTGCTTATGTATAGATGTATATGATGACTAAATATGTATTCAACGAAAATAACTTCATTTGCCATTTGCGACTAATTGTCACTTTCGACTTATTATTTGCTACTACAAGAATTTTAGCAGCAAATGTCGCTTATGATTAAAAAATAATCACAAACAACAATCACAAATGACAATATTTCTAGTAGTGTATTAACTTAACTCAAAAGGAAGTAGCAACTTTAGAAGAATTAAGGTTTTCCTTTGACCACCTATGGAGAAACAACGTTCAAAGTTTATTTAACTCCCATTTTTCTAGTTTAAGCAATTTTCATGTGCATGTTGTGAGTCACCACAACCTTGTAAGGCCGTTCAATGCAAGTTGTTGGTCTACAACTTTTTGGTGGCAAGAAGGTGAAAAGGCCTCCCATCTTCAAATTAACACAATAACACACCAGCAATTAGGAAGCTGGCATGTTACTTCTCCAATGCATTGTTTTCCCCATTGTCAATGTCCCACCACTTGGGTATGGATGAATTTATAGTATTTTTTCTAATGGTAAATGATTCGACATCATTATTGGAAATTACTTTCGATGTTCATTTCTTTATTTTGTCACAATGTTGGCAAGTTCTTTAGGTGGCCGTGGGGCATATGTGCAATGTAAACATGTGTATCATGTCTTGCAAATGATTATGTTTATGGGTTCATGGAATATTTCATTCATTATTGCACATGGAGTTGGGATGAAATTTAACGTTTGTTAAAATGTTTTAAGGCCTTTGGATTTTAGTGATAATACATAACAATTGGGTATGTTTCAAATCAATTATATATTTTTCATTCATCAAGCTTGCTATAATTGCTTCAATTATGTAGGAAATTTAGTTTCCAATTATGACCTAACAATTTATTTTTTGCTATGTATTATTTCAATCATTCTTATGAGATGTATATGTTCTTTTGTTTTGGTGATTATACATGTGTGGTGTGGCATCAAAATATGTGACTTGATAAAACTTTATACATTTTATTAACAATAAACCCTTTAACATTCATAACATGCTTTCATGTATATTGTTTTATTATGTAGAATATTGTAGTACCTTACCACTGCAACACATGTTTGTCCAATAACTAATATATTTATTAATTGAAATTCATCAAATATTTCTCAGGCATGCAAGTTCTTGTCATTTCAATAGTTCTAAAAATATTGAAGTTATTGTATAAAAACCCTAGATATTTGGAGCATTAGTTGCACCTAGAATGATAAAATGCATCTTTGTATTTTCTTTTGACTTCAAAGCTTCACATGATATTATTTTTGATAACTATGTTAGTTAAATCCATGTTCAGAGTAAATGAATCATTATTGATTCCATAGCAAATTTCACATGTGAGATGGTAAAATATTCCATGACAAGGTGTGGAATATTTTGCCACATCATATATTATTTCCACATGGCATACAAATATATTGGGAATATTCCATGATGTGGTATGGAATATCTTTTTAGATTCTTTCCTACTCGCATGAGTTGCTCACTTGCTCATGTGAGCTTATTCATGCGAGCTTATTCACCTGCTCATCAACTAGCATCATTGCTACTACCACATGTTCAACTTCATATTGAAATCAATATGTCCATTATCTTCCTCCTTTTATTCATGAATACATGTTGCAATTGTTGTCAATATTTATGTGGAATTGCTAATTCTTGACTCTATCATGTCCTTTATGGATTGTGGTTTTAAAATTTGAAGTTATCCATACTATTGCACTTGTACCTTTGTTATAACATATAACTATGTTGGATGTACTTGTTGTGCCATTATTATTTTTGGAATATACTCCAAGATACTACCTCCCCTCATTTCCACATGACATATGATTACTACCTCTTTTAACCTTATATTTTTTCCATTAGGGCTTTCCTATTACTCCTCTAATTGATGATTTCTTTCTCTATCATTTAAGGTTTGAATTAGAGACACATAAATGAAATTAGGATATGTTCTCCTATATGACTTTAACTTTCTCCTATAAAGCTCTTCATTAACCCTACCCATCCACCTACCCACTTATGTACCCACTCATCCACCTACTTATTTCCTATAATTTGCCTATCACCTAACTCCTACAACTTGCCTATTACCTACCTAATATTCTTATAATGATATGAAATAAACAAATGAAATAAAAAACTTGACAAAGGTGAACACCTTTTGCTAGTGCACTCCATTGGTAAGGAGTTGGTTTATCATTGTGAAGGTGAAAGGTTTAATTTTTAATACTTGCAACTTATGTGCATTCTTAAAGGGCTAGGTGGGTAGGCTAAATTAAGGTAGTTAGTTAAGTTAGACTACCACTAACCTACCTACATACCTTTTTCGACCTAGGACATGAATTCAAATTCCCTCACCTCTATGCAAAATATTAGATTTAAACAACAAATTTTGCCTTCCATACTACTATTCATAACATTCCCATACACATGTCCCTATCATGTCCATACACATGTTGCTAAGGTTTTTATAATGTCTTCATGTAGTACGTGTGGGTAATAATATTTTAAGGAATTTTTGGAGGCAACAAATGGTGGTGGAGATAATTCATATAAATATCAAAATATCTTCATGTAATATTACTAATTCTTAAATGTCTAGGTGACCATATTATAGTCAAGTTCTCACATCAAAGGTTCATTTACACCAATAATTTGCGGCTCCAATGACACATCCTTATTTGAAATGTTTAAATTAAGTTATGATACACATTAAGTTATGATATAATATTATATTTTACATTATTGAGATACGTAGTATGTTGGTTTTAAAGTATAATACATAATATGCATTTTAATGGAATTTGCTACATTCCAAGATATTTTGATTTTGAAATTTAAAAAGATTATTACTAGTTACATGCAAGGTTTTTTTTTAAAAATATTTATTTATTTATTTATTTAAAATAATTTTTTATTATAAAATTTTGTAATAAATAAAAATAAAATTCAATTAGAAATTTAATTTTATAATTTTAGTTTTGTGGTTTCAAAATTTGGTGATTTTTCCAAAAATATTAAGCAATGTTTTCGAATTTAAACTCTTAAAACGAAAAATTCCAATTTTTTTTGTCACTAAGGGGCGAAAATTCACCCCAAAAAAATCATTGGTTACTTGTATTTTACATTAATATGAATTACATGTGTTATGAAATTTTTGATATTTTGAAAGGCTTTTATGATTTTTTGGGGGAAATATATTTATGTTGCTATGAAAAATAGAAAAAAAATTCAATAATTCCAAAATTTTAGACTATATACACAAAGAAAAAAAACATGGCAAAAAAAATAATTAATTAAAAAAATTGTTGTTTACTGATTATTATAAAACAATGTATTTCCATTAAATAAAATGGTCTTGTCTTTTGAAAGGTAAAATTTACTAAAGGCATAAATGTTAAAATAAAATTATTATTATTGTTATTTTTATTTTATTATAATTATTATAATAATTGGGCAAGTAAAAGTTTACCCTAAAAAAGTAAACTGAACTTTGCTTACCTACTTTTCAATAATTATAGGAAGGACTATTGGGGTAATCTAGGGTGATAAGGGTAGGAATGAAAATAGGATTTGTTTAAAAGTATCCACCATTTATTATGGTAAGGGGTGTTGGTTGCCTAATGTAAGAAGAGATATGGAGAGGAGTAGGGTAGTGTGGTAATGGTGGATATGGGTGTGTGTGCGAGGAGGGAGGGGCAAAGTTGTTGGGTTGGAACATAGTAGTAGTTCAAAGGAAGGGGCCACTTCAATAGGCTAGGAGACATGTGTACCTAGTTTTTACCTTAAGTTATGAATTCTTATGAATTTTGAAATGGTGTATGAGAGTTGTCATTGTATCCTTTACTATACTTCATTAGTTGTATTTTCTTTTTACACTTTGCCATCTTTCAACTATTCTAGTTATTAATGTAATAATTAGGTTGGGGTTATTTTCCTTGTTTGCCTTATTATAGCAATACAATTAAGTTCTATAGTGCTCATGTGAACTATTGCAAAGCTACCACAACTCCATGTAGTAGTTCTTTTCCATGATGGTCGATCTTAATAGAACAAAAATAGTATTGGATGCCTATTAGGTCCAAGAAAGCTCAGATTGTTTCAATAAAATTACAAGTTTTACCTATAGGTTAATATTCATGCAATCCACTTTATAAGGTGGGTTGCTTTAGGTGATTTTATAATTTCTTATGTAAAATAAAAGAATTCCAAGTATATCATCAAATTTGTTTATTTGATAAAATGTGATGTGGTGTTTTATGCTTCATACCAATTCCAATTTGGATTACATGAACCAAAAAGCCATCAAATTCAATGAAACTACCATTTGTTCAAAAACCTTTGGTTTTAAAAACACAACTAGGTATAAAAATGAAGTCAAATTAAGGTGATATATATTTTAAAATGTTGTTTAAGATGTAAACAAGGGCACCATCTGGGTTGCTTTAACTAGTAATTATTGTAATGTATGTTTAATGATTTAAAAAATAATTTTAAATCTACTAAACCAAATATAAATATAAATATGAATAAATATAACATTTCTAAAATTTTAGGTTCTTTATGTGATATATTAAAAAGTTCCAAATTAAGGTTCATATATAGAAAATTCATTAAAACATAAAGATGTTTGAAAATTTATTTGAAGGTGTAACTAATGTCTTTAATAAGTTTGATATCAATGAAAAAATGGATCCCTTCCAAATAGGGCTTGCAAAATTTAGTTTATGTACTTAGTTAATTGAATGCAACATGCATTTTTGAAGAGCATAACCTCATTTTATGAAAAACTATGAACCCTTTAAATTTTTTTAATTAAAAGTTGTTTTAAGAAAAAACTTGTGAATCCTTTTTAAAGTACAACATCATTGGCTCCTTCATCAAAGGGTGAAAACATGAACTATAAGGAGTTAGTAGTGCATGTTGAGGTAATCATTTTTAGTCATAAAACAAAATAGACTTCAATTGATGTGCCAAATTGTGACCTTAGTCACTCAATCCATTTTTACATTGGTTATTACATTGCATGTATAGTGTGAAAAAAACTTGGTTTCAATCCTTAATTAGTGCTTCAATGGGATATTTTATATTCATTAGATTCATTTTAAATTCAACCAAATGCTATAAAAATGAAAATATAATTGTCATTCTATACAATAAATAAATAAAATTCAACATTATTGGAAAAAACTCTTGACTTGAAGACATGTAGAAACATGTAGCAAATATAGTTGTAATGGTTTTTTGTACATTGTTTTACCTTGAAATTGAACCCTATCATGCATTGGATGTGCTAAGCTCAATGGATGCAAAAGTTTCATTTGTGAGGTTTTTTAGTGCACTTGAAATTAATGACGATTGAAAATCAAGTAAGGGGTCTTGATCACGATATCGACCTTGTAGTTGGAAGATGCCACTCATTGTCTTCATCATTGGAAATTACAACATTTGCATCTCTTGTAACATTGCCACTACACAAAACATGGTTGGACATTTTTATGTAGAAGTTTGCACACATAAAATGACAATCTCTAATACACGTTTCACCTCAAAGAGCTCAATATTATTGCATTGAAGTCTTGGGTCAATGAGATCCATAAGACTATTCTTCGTATGTAATTTCCACGCCTACAATATTAAATTTTTTTTAAGTCCTATTCAATTTGATCATATCATTGTAATTATTTTTTGCAATCACCAATTATGAATGCCTTGAAGTTTTCTATTCTATATACCATAGTAGCTTTACCATTTTAGCAATAGATTGTTGAACAATTAATTAAATTTAAAATTTTAACTTCGACATTTGGTTTTTTAATTTTGAAAATTTTGGCATATAATGGTTATAGACAATAATAAACACAATATACCTAGCGCTATGGAACGGTCTAATGTGTCTAGACCAATGCAATGTTAAAACCTTGTCCTTGGAGGTTTGGGGTTCAAATGCTGATAGTGAATGTCAAACCCTGACAGTGAAAATTTTGATTCTATTAAAATATGGCACAAATAAGAAATAAAATTTCAAAATTTTGAGTAAATGAAAAAAATTTAATTTATCCCAAAATGGTAAAGGTAATACAATATAATCATATTTGGCAATAATATATTTAACCATCCTAATGCAAGGATTATTACAAAATCTTTATCAAAATAATACATTTGATAGTTGGTGGTTTTACCCTGAATATCCACAACCTTATTACAATCATGATAATGATGATGATCATCATCATCAAAAGAAATTTATTTTTCATATTAAATAATGTTTACATTAGTTAAATTTGAATATGACTTTTAAATTTAACCTTGTTTTTCAATGAAATTTCAAAAGTTAATTGAGACTTTTGTGCAATGGTGTCATATTGTTTAATTATTTAATGATGTTTTATAGTCAAGGTTAATTTAGTAATCATATGACACTCCAAAAGAAATTTTAAATGATTCACATATCCGTATGGGCAAATATATTTTGTTTTTAGGTTGATTAGGGTCTTGATTTTTTTTCCCACTTATAATTTCAAAAAGTAGAATGCCAAAGCTATATAGATCAGCCTTATTGTTCAATTGGCCATAAAATATGTATTCAAGTATTAAGTAACCACTACAAAAACATACGCATGAAGTTGTTTAGTGATGTTAATATAGAAATCTTGATTTTTTTCCCACTTATAATTTCAAAAAGTAGAATGCCAAAGCTATATAGATCAGCTTTATTGCTCAATTGGCCATAAAACATGTATCCAGGTGTTAAGTAACCACTACAAAAACATACGCATGAAGTTGTTTAGTGATGTTAGTATAGAAATTACAAGGTAGAACTATTTAAACAACTTTACATCTATTTAATATTTTTGTATGCACACACTAATCCATTTATTAATATAATAACCCATGAATTTTTATTTTGAACAAACCTTCAAACAATAGATTTAAAAAAAAAAGTTCCTTGTGAAATTAATTGACCAAGAAATATATATCTTTAACAATTAAATATGAATTGGTGGTATTTTTCAATTCCTTACAATTAAATTAATGTTTATTCAAACATTAATATCATTTTCATTATATTCCTTTAAAAATGATAAATTTCATGCCATACAATTAATAACTTCATCTTAAGAAGTGAAATTGGATTGAGTCAATTTGATTTACATACATTGTACTAGCACGTTTTTGGGTCATGATTTCACTATTTCCATCTTGTATTGGTCTCGCTAAACCAAAATCAGCAATTTTTGGATTCAAATCTTTATCCAATAAAATATTGCTCACTTTAACATCATAATGGATGATTCTAGTTTGAGATGACACATGTAGATACTATAAGCCTCGGGCCACCCCTAAACATATTTTCATTCGTGCTGGCCATTCCATAACTTGTGACAAATATTCACCCCTTGTATGTGCATAAGGATCAAACCACATAATATTATATTTAGGTTATAAATTGTAAACATTTACACATGGATTTGTTCATATATTTTAGATGGATTTTTCATATGTTGATGTACTAAGATATGATCAATTTATTAACCATAATTCAATGCATGGTTGAGTTGATTTAAGATTGATATTCATATGTAATTTCAAACTATATGAACAATTTTTAGCATGTTATTATAAGTCCATGTAACCAAAATAATCCAAAATATATTGTTATAAATAAGCACCAATTGTGAAAATGCTTATTGAATAGAAACTTTTCCAAATCACAAAAATCAACAAATTCATATACCAAGAGCATATCCTTTCCATAGAGGCAATAACCTTTTAATGTCACTAAATTGTGATGTTGTAAATTCGAAATCAAAAGAATCTCATTGAGAAAATTCTTACTATCATGTTGTGTTTTAATGAATAATTGTTTCACAACCACCTCGATGTTGTTTGCTAAAACTCCTTACATTATATGTTAACCAATTAAGGTGACATGTCAATAAGTGTTAACAAAGGTTGATAATGATTAATATTCTTATGTTGTCAATTGTACAACATTTGTATTCAAGGATGACCTAACTTCAAACACATGTTGTTTGTTAAATTTATAAAAGAAATACACAAATAACGATGTAAAGGTATTTCTTCGATCAATTTGATTTATAATTTGTGATTATAAAAGAAAGTCTTAAATGTGTTTTTATTTTATATATTTCACAACTTCCTAAATAGTGCAACACGTGCATGAGTGGGTCCTTGTTTTTTTAAGACCAATTTACATTGACCTTAATTACCTTGTAAACAACACCAAATGCTCCTGCTCCCAACTTTCTATCTTCAGCAAAGTTTTTGGTAGTAGCACAAAGCCCATTATAATCAAATCTTTTTGCTTTTATATCAAGTTCTTTGAGATTTGCAAATGCATTGTCAATAATTCATGTTAAGTGTATAATATTTTCTTTAAAGTCATTAGTCTCATTGCTTGAACAATGTTGCTTTGATGTGACATGCAATTTGCAAATCAATCCATTAAATTATTTCATCTTTGAATAATCAATTGATGTTCTCCAACATTTTGGAGCTAATTAGAGAGTCAATTTTCTTGATACATATTATATTGAAATGGATAGAAGGCTCCTTACTTTTCAAAAGTTTTTGCACATGTTCTTTACTATGGTGAAATGTAATACCCAAAGCAAGGATTATTAATCCTAATAGAAATCCATAAATGGTTGTAGAAATCACAATGACCTTCCAATCACTCTTATTGCCTACAATGGGTCATCAAAATAATAAACTTGGCCTTAAATGATAAAACATTTGTATATAATTGTATTTGATAAAAAAGGTTTGAATTCCATATTGTGATCATGATTAGCAAAACTTGAAGAATGATCTCATATACATTCAATAGGTGATATTGAAATACATATAATAGGGTAGCAAATGTTCAAATCCTTCCAATATATATAATCAGTCAATGATACAAATAGTATAAGATTTTATTTAATAATGATGAAGAAGATAATGGAAATTCAATAAGGAAGATCTTAATGAAACATTTAATATTTGGGTAAAATGTTATAATGTACAAAAGATCCCAAACATTCAATCATTAAAATTGTTTATTACCATGCAATTGAATTCCATAAAAACCTCTAACTATGATGTGAAAGTTGATTTTCATTTTCATTTGTAATTCAATACAAGACTCAATATTTTCAACACATGGTCAATGATTTTTTTTGTTACTCACTTGATATAAAACAAAATTGTGCACAAAAATATGTTTTCCCATCATCTATGGAAGGTGAACCTTGATAATAAAAATTGCCTTGGAGACTATAACACATTAACATATTCATTAATTACATTACATTTGTTAATTTGAAGAAATAATATCATGTTATAATACAAACATATCTTAGATTATACGTAAAATAATATGAGGCTATATTATATAATTCTAAATATTTAAAAATCTAAATCTGGAAAGGTAAATAAGGACAAAAATGAAAGAATATAACTTAATTCAATGAAATCAACAAATAAAAAATCAATTCAATAAGATGATTAATTTACTTGTAATTAATCATCTTATTGAAATGTAAATCCAAGTAAATTAATAATCTTATTAATTTTGATTATTAAAAAAAATGGTTATAGTACAAACTAGATTTCATTGACATAAGTTTATATGAAAATCTACACTTGTATTAATTTTTTACTATATTACACAATCATTCATTATCTCCTCCATATAATAATTTTTAGTTGGGACATTTAGGTTTGGCAATAAAGTTCATAAATATAACTTGCAAAATAGACTTACTAGAAGATGGTATGCCCTTTCATTAGAAACCATTTGTTGTAGATAACATTTGTGATGTTATTGTTCTTCAAACTTAATACTTTTAAACCTTGAGGATGTAAATTGTCAATTAATGTCAAATTTTGCATCATATTTTGTATATTTGTAATGTCCAAGGTTCCATTTATAATGATATTATCAAGGTACCTACAAGAAAAAAACTTAAATAAAAAATTCAAAGATGTAATAACAAGTTCATGTATTGCCATAAGTGTAGAATTATTATATATCCTTGGAAACCATAAAATGTAATTTTACTAACCTTCAATATTCTAAGTTCATTAGATGTTAATATAATTTTAACTTATGTTTTTATATGATTATTTGAATGCAAAACTACAATGAGGCCTCTATGGTTGTAAAATATATCATTTGACATGCTACAATTTGAATCCATGGCTTTTTATTTGTTAAAATCCACCTTCTCTTGTTGTGTTTTTGTTTCAAAATCTCCAAAAGAAATCTATCATGAATAGTTTGATCATTGGTCAACTACCTCATTAGTCATGGGCTTCGCACATACATTATGTATTTTAAAGGGAAGTGGGACTCACAATTGTTCTAAAAACATAAGTTTCGAAGATGTCCAAGTAGGGAAAGGACCACCGATATTTAAGCCTAAAATATCTAGGATGACAAGTTTTGTGGGAAATTGGTTACTGTTGAGAAATTCTGAAAGTTGTGGTAACTCTGTCAACTTATTATAGCTCAAATTTTTGCAGCAACAAAATATTATATACATTTTCAATTTCACTTTCTTATTAAACAATTTTTTGCATGTCTTAAGGTTCATTACATGAAATGCATCACATTCCATGATCATTCTCAACAACTAATGAATGAAAGTATAACCAATAGTAAACACTACTTGGGCCATGAACACTAATGCTAATTAAGATGTAAGCATTATCATTGAGGTGTTCCAAAACAATTATCCAAATTCAACATGAACCAACTAGCAAATAAATAAATGTTAAAACCTTTTAACTTTCTAGCAATATATATAGAATTGGAAAGGAATATAAAATTGCATTCAAAATTCAAAAAAAAATTAAAACATAGGTATATGAGATAAAACTCACAAAGAATTCAATATGTTTAAAAAAAAGATATATTTGGCAATGGGCCTATGGAGTTGTTATCATATATGTCCTTATAAAACAAGATCATAACATCAATTAAGTTCAAAAGCCAATCAATTTCCCATTCCATGTATACTTTTTCACATGGATAACAAATGCATCGTCAAATATTTTCAATTATGTGATAATTGAAAATACAAGTGTGATATCATATAGTATTTTGAGATTAGAGTTTTACAACATAAGAAGTTGGGTGAGGTTTTCAAATGCATTTGATTATATGGTCCCTTTAAGTTGATTACTCGCAATACTAAATACTTGTAGAGTCTTTGTGTTTTAAAATTGTGTTGGAAATTCACCAGTGAATTAATTACCACTCAAATCTTTGTAAAAAAACGCAAGCAACAAAAATTTATAAACATGTTCTGTTTGACAATACCATGTTGTTTATTTATTTTAATTTAAAGAAAAAAACTTATTAGCATGTAAAACTTGGTCAAATCATAGCAAAGACGTATTTCCATTTTAATACAAATTACTTATAGTTGCAAAAGATTTGACACCTATGCAAGTTTTGTTGGAATAGATCCATTGAATCCATTGTTGTGAAGATCTCTAATAGAGCCCAATTAGAAAAACAGGTTGCAAGTTGATTATATGTGTCATTACATTATATATCATATCATTTCATCATCACAACTTCACTTAGAATTCACAATTTATTACAAAACAACAAATTTTAATATGTATTATTACATTCATGCATGTGGTTGAAAGTTCAAAGTTAATGAATTTCCAACAACTAAATTCAACGAGTTCAAAATATAATAATTTATTTGTACTAGCCTACTAATGAAACAACATGCTTTAATGATATTTTGACTAGAAAATGGCACTTACAAGATGTTTAAAGGCAAATTACCAAGTTCATCTGGAAGAGGACCAACTAGATTTGGATTTCTTGTTAAAGTCTTGCATAGAAAGGCATTTCATTTTGATAAGTGATTTGTGATTTAATTATATGATTCATATTTGATCATTAAGCTATGTAAACTCTATTGATGTTATATTGTGAAAATGCATGTATTGTACTTACAAAGTAACAAGGAAGGTCAAGTTTCCTATCCCTGAAGGCAACATGCCTACAAGGGATGCATCACTCAATTCCTTGTTGCATCCATTATAACTAGTCAACATATCGCAAATTTTTTATGTTTTTGCAAAAAATTGATAACAAGTTTACATCAATACATTACTTAATAACATGATATATATTGATTATGGGCATGCTAAATAATATTGCACATTTCAAATTTGTAGTTAATTTTTTTATATTGTGAAATATGTTTTCACTTGTGAAACTTGGAAATCTCAAGTGATTGTATGTATGGTAAACATAATGAGAGGCATATATTGATCCCACTTGTCAAGGAACTATAGTACATGGATGTAAGGTTGTAAATTGCAAAAGGACAATCTACTGTGGTTTGCTATTTTTAGGCTACATAAGCATTGTTGTTAAATGTACTAGTTTATACCTTTATTATTTAAATTAGGTAATATATGTTAATTATTAAATGATTTACATAACAATTCAAAATAGAAATTATTTGAGTTTGATAAATAATTACAAGCCAATGACCCAAGTATTCATATTACCATTTTTGTTTTGAATCAAATATTGCAAGCATGTTACTCCACGCCAATTAGTGGCAACATTGTAGTAAGGAAATCCAGGTTGACCAATTTGAGATGTCCAAAATGCCAAATTCATGTCAGTGTTGGGGGTATTATTTTTCCATGCTAACCATAGGCTTTGTAATCCCCACACTACAACCAGCCCCAAAATCCAAAGTTGAAACTCAAATTAGATGAATGAACCCCTTTTATGTGAAATTTGAATCTATAATCTATGAAATTGGGAAAAGCTTAAGTTTGCAAATTTTGTAAGCACATAATCAAACCATAGAACTATTAAATGAAGATCAATTGTTGATACATGTAAAACACAAAAGCAACACAAAACATAAGGTAGATCACAATATCTTGAAATATTCAATTATTTATGAATCTCCTCCATGAAGACAACCAAAAAGGTAGAGTAAAATGACAATTGTGAACAACATGATCTTGGAAACATCCATGGTGATCTCTTTGCAAGAATGTTCAAACTTTGCAGTAGCACTCAAAAGAACTTCCAAGGTCACTATTTGTAATTTATTTTGCAATCCTAAGTCAAGATCTCAATAAGTTTTTGCAAAAGGCCAAGGGCAATCACTTCATCATTTGAAATTGATGCAAGGAGGGGCATCAAAACATGTGCATGACACATTAATATATCACTTTAGGGAGGTACTCAATTTCCTTCATACATTTAGGACCTAAAAAAAAAAAGGAAACTAAAAAAAATGGGGAGACTTCAATCTAGTAGTTTCAAATGAGTAATAGGAGTGCTATTGAGGGCATTCTTAAGAGAGAAAGTAATGAGAACAAAAATTGTTCAAGCACCTAACTAAAAGGTTTACATGTTTTTCCACAAATAATTGATAGATAATTAATTGGAGAGTGATATGTGTGTGGAAACTATAAGAGAAACCCCATTGAAATCATCCTTAAGAAAGGTAGTCAAAAATTGGTCTCTATAGATGTGAACACATTCTAGTCATGCTTCACAAAGTTGTTAACATGTACCTAGGTGATGGAACTAAGAACTGTACAAGCGATTGATAGATCTCTTGTGTACAAAGGTAAGCAAGTATCTTCAGCATATGGTTTCTTCTACTAAATTATTGGAAGTTCCTCCTCACACTCGAATATATGAGTAAGTGTAGATTTTCAAGCCTCAGCAACTTACAAACCCCCCTACTTAAGATCAAGTTTAAAACATAAATCCAATAGGCTATACCGGAAGAATTATACCTTCTTTATGACGTCAAACAACTCATGACATGAATCCCATTGATTAGAATGACATTATGTATCTATCAAACACAACTAGAGAAAAGATGTCGTGTTCCTTAACACTAATCCAATCTATAGTGTTGTGCACTCAAGATAGATATCTTAAACTCTCAGCGCACATTGAAAACCAAGATAAAGTGTACTATGCTATGCATTTGAAACAATGACTATCTCTCCTCCCACTTGAGAGGCGAAAACATGAATTGAGCAAGAAGAAACTGAAACAATACCTCACAATCGTGATCAATTCTGGAGTCCTCTTAAAGCGGGAGATATTTGTTAGTTACTTGCGCCGCATATCTGATGCCCTGTGCCTCACCAAAGAACGCACAAGTTGTTCAAGAGGAAAACATAAACTAGCGGAAGCTCATCGGTAATGCTAGCT
>Ga0116231_10003332_pt1 | contig 33504 bp, 20 predicted proteins | sample S1TSphgellanicum_2_FD_89695 | JGI IMG/M metagenome (GOLD analysis project Ga0116231, IMG submission 89695) | Host-associated microbial communities from peat moss isolated from Minnesota, USA - S1T2_Fd - Sphagnum magellanicum MG | ecosystem: Host-associated > Plants > Peat moss > Unclassified... | reverse complement strand
TCCAATAGCTTTGCCCACAGACTGGGAACAGGAAATTCCGCCCTCCGATTAGCGCCGGGCCCGGTCGGCCTGAAACCCGAGCTCCGTTAGGGACGTAGTGAATTTATATATAAGACTAGTGTGTGCCCCGTGCCTAAGGCACAGGTGTGTGTGTGTCAGGGAGGAGAAGCAAAAACTTTCCGAAAAGTGATTGCTGATAACTTTTTGTCACACACAGTCCGGACCGGACCCGGCCCGGCACCCCGTTCTTGACGTCGGCTATCCCGGGTCTCTGTTCCGCGCTAGAATGTCGTAACCTAATTTCCTCCAATAGCTTTGCCCACAGACTGGGAATAAGAAATTCCGCCCTCCGATTAGCGCCGGGCCCGATCGGCTTGAAACCCGAGCTCCGTGACGGACGTAGTGAATTTATATATAAGATATGTGAAATATGATCCTTCCTCGCCCATGCCCCCCCCCTCGCCCGTGCTGGCCCCCCCCCCGCCCGTGTTGGCGCCCCCTTCTGGCAGAAAAGGCAAAAAAGCAGAATTCTGCTATATTTAGCTACTTTCCTAAAAGAACCGACGAAGAACCACCGGTTGTGGTCCTTTGAACAAACACACACTCTCTCTGTCTCCCACTGTCCGTACCGTTCGGAGTCAGGGGAAGTTACTTTGAACACACACTCTCTCTCTCCGCGCGCCCGCAGCCGGTTGGGCCATAGTGTCCACTGTCCGTACCGAGGACCATTGTCGGTGATCATCCTTCCTTTAATATATGTAATATGGGTCAGGCAGGGAACGAATGTACCTAGGTGCGTTCTTTGTTAAGGCACTCGACGCGCGTGCGCCGTCGAATGATAGGCACCTACATTTGGAGCCGTCGATTAGCACATTGGCACTTTCTGGCTCTCTTCACTTAATATTAGGTAGATACGGTAGCTAGCTACTCTCTTTTTCTTTTTCTTTTCTCTTTTTGCTCAAAGGGTACCTAATTGGTAGGTAGTAGGTACCCACTTTCCTACATGTTTGTTTCATTGACTTGATTTGGTATCTATGTGAAAGAATTCTCAAATTTCAACCTTTGGCACACCAGGTAGGTAGGTACTATTTACATAAGTGAGTTGTGGGTCCATCTTTATTCCATCCCCCCCCCACCCCCCGCCCCCCTCCCAAAAAAAACAAGTCGAAAAATTTCACCTATTTTGTGAGTCTCTTTTACAAGTCCAAGTTTCCCAATGTTTGACAATAGTGTTATGGATATGAATATTGTGACATGTTTCAAATGAATCAACTTCAAACTAGGTTACTTTGATTGATTCCTTCAAGTTCATAAAACAAACTAAATTAAACGCCCAAAATAATCTACAATTTCAAACATTTTCATTTTGTGACATATTTGTAAGTGTTCAATTAATTTGTGCATTTATTGTTATCATGAAAGCTATTGGATTTGTATTGGACCACTTGCATGGGATTGGCGACCTTAAAACATTTACAAATGGTAGAACAATTCCAAAGGTTAAAACCAAAATGTTTTTAAATAATCACAAAATTTGTTTGCAAATCTTATTTTCAAACCTATGAAAAGTCATGCAATTGTGTGTGTTTCATAAAAATTTCAGATCAAATGTTGTCCATACCATGAGTTTTTCATTTACAATACCTTATTTTTTGGATCGAAATTGCTTGATTAGCCCTACAAGTTTTGCCTTTGTTGGTCCCATTTTCGTTTAAGGTCCTCGTCTATAGGCCAAATGTCCAGTTTATGGCCTTGACCCAATAAGACTTCTCCATTTCATTGGACTTTGGACCTTGGATCCTTGTCTCAAGTGCCATTCAATGTCATTCCTTTTTGGAAGTATGATCATAGTAAATTTCTATGCAAGGAAACTATGAAACCCTTGTGCCATTCAATAAATTTGTCACAAGATTTTAAGATGATAAAAGAAGTATTTTATTATGCAATCAAAACAACAAGAAAATTTTGTCAACAATTTAAGTGAATATATCTCATGTTTAATCTATAATCTAATGTATATATGGAATGAGAGAACACACACATTGGAACCATTTTAATTGCTACAATTTGAAGCCATGGAATGCCACATGGCCATGCCACGTGGATAGGTTGATGACATGGAAGAATATTTTGTTGTGTCAAATAATATTCCTCCATGTCAATAGATTCTATCATAGAATATATCATTCAACATGGATGAAATTTATTGAGAATATTCTTTCATGCTCACAACTCACCCTCATGGGCTCACAAAATAACATCCATGTGTTGAACCTTATCATTGGCCAACTAAAATTATGGTTTTAAATTTTTTTGTGACCATTTTTGACCTGGGAAAATGGAAAGAAAGGAGAGTATGGGTGTATATTGAAGGCACATTTTTTAGCACTAGTTCAATTTTTGGGAATTTTCGTTAGTTGAAACCAATGGTTTTTTTAGAAATATGTTAATGTAGTCTTTAGTTGTGATTATATAAGAAGATGTAAAAAATGGTGCTCATGTGCATGTAAGTTTAGCAAAATATGGTTATAACCCATATATGAAATACAAAACTTTAATCAACCTTATATATTTATGGATATTTATTAAAAACCAAATAGGAAATGTGGTGGTTTTTACTAATTTTTCCTCACTTTTGATGATCTTGTAAACTAGTCTTTTATTCCTTTATCTTTTTTATGTAAGATAGATGACTATCATGTGCTTTTGGTAGTATGCCAAGATGGCATATTTGTTTTTGGGCTAGTGAATCCAATTGGCCGCGCAAAGAAAAATTAATTCTATTGGTGGCTAGGCAAAATTGCTAGTAGCAAGAACTTAGTGATTTTTTTAGGTTCCTGCAACTACAATTATTTTCATGCTTAAATATATGTGATTACTAAATGCAAGATAAGTTAGAACAAGGGTTAACAAAAGCTTAAACACAATAAAATTTGTGGCTACAAAAATAGTATAAATAATAGTTGTCAAAATAAGGTCACCATGATGCACACTTTTACATAACACATTTTTTGCAACTTTTGTAATTAAGGGAGATTATTCAAATTACATGAAAGTTGATAGAAGTTACAAACACACCAATTTCAATACCACAATGGCACATTAAATAGCTCCAAATACCAATGCTAAAAAACCCAAATACTTATTCAACACCATGAAGGCCTATAAGGCTTTTCGAACAACACATGCTTGCAATTTTTCCATTGTTCACATGACAACCAGCAATCTACATGTGGGGATGGCATGCTTTTAAATACCTAGACACATGATTTTAATTTTTTTGACACAATTGGTGGTAAGTATTTTGAAAATGGAAACATTATGCAAAACAACCACATGCAAATAATGATAACCTTACATACCAAGGTTTGAAGAAAATGATAACCAAGACAATAACTACACACACATCAATCCTCTTTCCATGCAATTATGAGGATTTAGTTGGTGAAGCCTTTGGTATTCAACATGCCATATCATAATAATTGATGACATCAATTTAATAACATTTTTGTATATGAAGAGTAAGAATATTAGCCTTACATGCCAAATTGAATAAGAAATGCCAAAATGAGCTTTTTGAAAACATTAATAATAATTGCATTCAAGATCATTGTTAAAGTTGTGATAACCTAACAAATAACAAAGATTTGTATTTGAAATAACCTACAAGTTGACAATATATCTTTTGAACTTCTTGTATTTTTATATATTTGACATGGGGACCTTGAGTGATTTTCAACTTAGAAATGTCAATCCCCCACCCCCCACCAAAACTAAATCAACACAAAACATGTGGCAACCTCTAATATAGATCTATAAATTTTTCCACCTTACCACCCGAACCATGCAAGCTAAAAATGTGCTTCTATATCACCACTACAAAATAATTCGTTGTCCAACCTTAACATTGGCAAAGAACTAATGGCAATGTAAAGTAATTACTACACAATTCCAAACATAAATAAGGATATATATGTTGTTCATTTTGTAGGATGCTAGATGAACCCCAAAGCCTTACCAAACCACTTCAATCCAATGTGGATCATTCCCCTACACAACAAGGTATCATCAAAAGAAAGGTCTCAAATCTAGTGCTAAAGGACTCCTCAAATAACACTCGTGCCACTAGGAGTCAACAACCTTGAAATTTATAAATAAAGTTTTCAATTATCCAAGTGGAGATTGGAATGAGCATACCCATAATAATAATATAAAAGAAAAACATGTGGTACAAGGCCAATATTTTTTTGATTAATCTCAAAAATATCATCTTTGAAAATGATGAAAGTAGCTTTGTAACATATTTGTAAAAATTCACATGCATTGCAATCAAAAATTCACTAGAAACTTAAAAGTTTGCAAATGGTTGCTTGACCTACAAGGATGGCATGTAAGGATTTTGTAGTTGTAATACTTGATCCTTTACCATGTAGTATACAATGTTAATTGCCATCTCACCATCCTAACAAATATATTATTACTTGGCTTGGAACATTTTGTAGGTCACAATCATCCACGTGTCTAAAATGTTACAAGGATAAAACTTGAAGCCCATGGAACAACTTCAAGATTCAATATATCTTTATGTGCACTACGAACATTCATGGTTAATATTAAAAAAAGGCTAAAGATAAGCCAAATAAGTGAAACAAAAGGAACATCATGAAATCACAATTAGATCCAATTAAATCAAACTTTTAAATTATAATGTGCAAAATACAAATAGAAACAAATAAACATATGTAAACGGCCCAAGTGCAAGCCATAAATTGAATCATACAAAACTTAAACATACTCCAAATAACTTGAAGTGCGTTTAAACCCCAACCCCATGAAGGTGCTACCCATTTCAACTCAAGGTTTAATTACACCCAAAACCTAGTTTAAAACAACATCAAGGCATGCAGGGGTAAACTTGATTAAATTTTAGGTTCAATTGAATTGTGGAGCTTGTAGCCATGTCACAACAATTGACAACTAATATGTACCAAATATGAAACAAATAGATGCCAACCACCATAGAAAGAAATCCATCAATAAAAGGTGTATGTTTTCTTTCAATGTTGCCATGGGCTCAATAGAAACCTTAATACATAATTAGTTTCTAATTACTAATGGTTGACCCTTGATGCATTCATGACCTACTAGCAACTTGCAAAACAATTTATGCAACCCCACATTAAAGTTGAACTTTAACCCCATAGTGTAATTAGTGCTCATTCTAATCATGAATAGTTGTTTAAAAAGGAAAGGTTTTCAATTCATAAAAGTTATGAGCATACATATATACAATGAGGTCTAAATGACTAGTAAGGCAATTTTGGAGCTTTGTTTTGATAAAGTTTAGGTTTGAAAAAATGTGTTTTGTTTTTAATTCAACACCATAACCGTTGGTTAGGTTAAATCACTTGGAGAAACAATGGTTTACAATCACATTAAAAGTTTTTCCAATAATTGCATAGTTAGGTTACAATCATGGGGAAGAAAAATGGCAAATTGGGCATGATTATGCATTGTCAAATTGAAAAAATAAAAATAAAATCATCAAGATATATAAGGTCTATTAATGGCCCCCAAATTTTGCAGTTTTCCATGCCTTGGGGGAGCCCAAAATGTGTTTAGATGATAGCCAAGTGAGTCAAACATGTTTTTTCAGCCTCATGAACAAATTATAACTTGGGTATAACCTAGGGTAGAATATGTTAAAATATCCTCAGGTAGAATTCCATAAAATAGCCTAAGGTATAACTTATATTAACTTCTACAGTAGAATAATAAAATATAACGTAAAATAACATAGGGTGGAATAACTTAAAATAATCAAAAAAATTCACAATAGAGTAATTTAAAATAATTAATAATAGCCTTGGTTTGAATAACCTAAAATAGCCTAGGTGGAATAACTAAAAATAACCTAGGGTAAAATAATTAAAAATAATCAATGATAACTTTGGATTAAATAACATATAATGGCTTAAGGTGTAATAGTTTATAATACTTTAAAATAATTTAAAATGGTAAAAAATAATTTAAGTTACAATAATTTAAAATAGGTTGGGGGTAATAATATAAAATAATTAAAAATGACCTAGGGTATAATGTCTTAAAATAAATTAAATGGAATAGCTTAAAATAGCAAAAAATGGCTTAGAATAACTTAAGGTGAAATTACTTATAGTAGCCAAGATGACCTTAAGATAAATAGCCAAAATAACCTAATGTGGAATACCTTAAAATAACATAAAGTGGATTAACCTATAATAATTGAAAATAACCTAGACAAACAAAAATAACCTAGGGTGAAATAATTTAAAATAATATAAAATAGCCTAGGGTATTATAGCCTAGAATGACCAAAAATAGTTAAGAATAATATAAATTATAATAACCTACGGTATAGCTTAGGGTATTTAAAACAACATCAAAAGAAACTTATTTATTATAATGAATTACTTCAATTGCTAATGTAATATGTCAACTAATAATGAAACATGATGATTACATAATGTCCTTATAGTTACATAACTTTAAACAAGGTGAAATGATTAGGTTAAGGTGATCATATTTCATTTTTAAAATGCTATAGTGATTTAAGTTAGCACTTTGGGTAGATCATCATAATTGCATTCAACAACTCTTGTGTTGGAAACCACCTTTTTAATTAAATATGAAACTTACAATAGTGTTAGAATATTATTGTTTCACAAATTCCATGCATTAAACCCAAGATTGTTTGTTTACGAAGCCTGCATCTTTAGTAACCAGATTGATGATATGCATCACATAGAGTTTGCCTCCAAAATAAAAGACAACATATTCAATCCCAAGTTGTGGGCTTTTTCCACCATGTCAAACACAAATGTTCATGGACATGCATTTAATAAAAGTACATGGTAAAATATTCAACTTCATAGTGCTTGAGAACATAGACAAAATCACATATGAAAGTATGTCATGTTGCCCTCGTGCAAATTTGGACAAACCTTGCATAAATTTTAATGAAGGAAGGACACAAGAAAGACTTAACAAAGTAGATATGTACCACAATTATAACTAAGTTTAGCAATGTCAATAATTGCACTATCCTCATCCATTTTCACACCCAAAACTTTGTACTAACTCAAAACTTTATTGGAAGATGACAACATAAAAATCAAATGTGTATTATTGATAATTATATTACTTTTGCATTCAAGAAGTTCAACCAACTTACTTGCTTCAAGTTGACACTTAAGACTACATGGGTGAAATAATTATACATATATGTAAACAAACTTCAAAATTTCCCACCAAAATCAAAGCACTTAGAGTTTGAAGTACCAAGTTTGTGCAATGTGCCATTTGATTGACACCACTCACAAATGACACTTGTTTATGCACAAGCTATGTGGTGACAATAGCTTTGAAGCCATAAACTATATCATTATGTTTGCTTTTAAAAAATTGAACTTGTTTGCCACATTCATTTCACTAATGCTTTTAAATTTAGTAAGATTAGGGGTGAAACCAAATAATTAGGTCTGAATTGTTTAGCTTGTCACCATCCTATTTTGTGTGAATTGCAAATGAACTTAACATATTCAAAATTAACATAATCAATTTTATAATTGTCCACGTTTCAATAGACTTTAATAGGAATCATATTGGAAAATATGGAAGAATTCCACTTGAAAAGAAGAAACCATAACGGATTCTAGAAATAATGACATTGTTTTTGTCACACATACATAATTTACATGTGGATTTTTTTATAAATGACATAATAATGTCAAAATAAAAATGAAAAAATAGTTTAACATCAAATGACGTGTGTAATCACCAAAATTAAATGGGTTTTCTACATAACAATTCTTATGGCTCATAAAATAATGTTGTGCACTACCTCCACCATGGTTTAATTCATGGAATTTGACCAATGCTTGCAAAGACAGTTCTTTGCCTTCGAGAACTAGAATAATTTCCTTGAAATTTGTCATGAGGCAACCTTGTTAAAACAAATGGAACATTGCAACAAGAAAACAAGTATTTCTTTTTCTTTTTCATCTTGTCACCACTTACAACTTAGTACAACAATAATATCACGTCCTTTGGATGCATATAACTTTTCATTTCTCACATGAATATTAATTTAGGACAAGGAATATATGCCCAATAGTAACTCCTAGTCTAGCCTTGCTACACTTCCTCATTCCAAAATCTTTAATGAAGGAGTATAGTTTTAGAGTTAAAATAAAAATTTATTGGTAGAGGGTAAGTGCCACAATTTAGTTTATGTAGTTATTATGGTAAAGTGGTGTGGTAACTTTAAATGTTACCAATAATAGGTTTATTTGCTATCTCTTTGAATCTAGGGAGGTGATGATAATTACTTTTAGGCTAGGTTCTAAAAATTGTTAGTTGATAAGTTAATTGCCACTAAAACAAGGTTTAGGGGATAAGATTAAGAGGAACAAGCTAATTTGTGGGAAAAGATGGGGAGACTTGAAATTTTAAGGGAGGAGGATGGATTTTGGATCTAATTTTCTATTTCTTTGTGTACCATAATGGAGATGGCATGTTCTTTCTTGTGTTAGTAAGATAGGAGTTAAACTATTAATACTAAATTCATTAATAATTAAATTGTCAATAATTTATTCATTGATCATTTATTCCGAACCTAAGCTTATTTAAGAACTTTCATTAAGCTATTTAACCTAAGCAAAAAAGCTTGGTTAATGTGAAAGTTTGTGAAAATTTGAACCCTTCACCTCCTTTTAACTACATGTTTAAAAAACAAGTTTTTAACCATTGAACCATTATTTAAATGAATGACACTTCTTTGTTATCACATATTTTTATGCACATATTTTTTACCTTAAGCTAGTCTTGGCAATTTTTTGTTATTTTATCATAGGTATTATTGGCTATTCCATTGTAGGTTATTATTGGCTATTTTAAACTATTTAACCATAAGCTATTTTTGGTTATTTTATCATAGGTTATCCTTGAATATTATAAGTTATTTACCATAGGATATTGTTGGCTACTCTATTTTTTTTATTTAAAACTATTTTTGGTTGTTCTATCATAAATTATTGTTGATTATTTTAGGTTATTTTACCATAGTTTATTATGGTTATTTTATCGTAGGCTATTGTTGACCTTTTTAGGCTATTTTACCATAAGTTATTATTGGTTATTCTATTGTAAGTTATAACTAACTTTTTAAAGTTATTTTTGGTTATTATATCAATTGGCTATTGTTAGTTATTATAAGTTATTAACCATAGGCTATTATTGGTTATTTTATTGTAAACCATTGTTGACTATTATAGGCTATTTACCATAAGTTATTTTGGGTTATTTTATTGCAAGTTACTGTAGGTTATTTACCATTGGTTATTTTTGGCTATTTTATCATACATTATTGTTCGTTATTTTAAGTTATTTATCATAAGTTAATTTTGGATAATTTTGGTTATTATATCATAGGTTATTATTGGTTATTCTATTGTAGGCTATTATTGATTATTCTATCGTAAGTTATTCTTGACTATTATAGGTTATTCTTGGTTATTTAAAATTATTTTATTGTAAGTTATTATTTTTGTTATTGGTTACCTTAAATTATTTTATCTTAAATTATTATATGTAGTTTGTATATAATTTTTAAATTTTAACTTATTTGAAGTTATTATACTTGAGAATAAAATAACATATAATAACATAAAATATAATGACATTGAATGCCTTAAAGTATAACTTGAAATAACATACTTTGTTTAAGGTTTTATAATAACTTTAAATAAAATAACCTAAGGTATAGCCTAGGGCTAGTTAGATAATTTAACTTCAAATAACTTAAACCTATGATAAATTAGGATGTAAGTTATGATACCTTAAGGTAGGATAACCTCTAATAGATTATGGTATAATATAGGGTATAATAATTTATAATAACCTATAATGGCCCATAATAGTTTAGAATATAACTTATGATAACCTAAAGTAGCTTAAAATAACATAGGTTATAACCTAAAATAGCCTAGGGTATTTAAAACAACATTATCAAAATAAATCTATTTACCATAATAAATTATAATATTGAATTATGTCAACTAGTAGTGACATATGATGTTTACATATTGACCCTATAGTGAAATAACTTTAACAAGGATGAAATCACTAAGGTGTAGTGAACCAATTTCACTTTTAAGGTCCCATAGTGATGTAAGTCATTGAACTGCACCCCATTTTTGGACTAGTGCATTTTCATTTTTCCATCATTTCCACAAACTAGCTTAGACTTAGTGGCCCGTCCTAGAAAATTTGATTTATTTCCCACTCACATCTCTTTAGCATTTTCTTCTTTAATTCATTACCTCCAAATTTGGACATAAGATTTATAAAAAAGGCTTTGGGTGTGGGTGTAGTTTCAAAAACCATGACATTATTGCCATTTAAAATTTGCAAGAAATGTTAATGACATTGATGAGGGAGATTGATTGTTAAAGGTTATTAATGAGTTAGTGGGTGTGCTTGGGAAATCACTAGGTGTGTGGTTTTTAGAAGGATTGGACATTCAATGTAAAGAAAAATAAATATGAAACTTGAAATTTGGCAAAGGTTTCAAGGTCACCATAACCACGAATAACAATAAAAGAAGAATAATTGAATTAAACTTGGAGCTTTAAAATTTTAATGATTATCCTAAAAAATAAAGTGACAACAAAAGTCATGAGCTTTGGAGTTCTAATGACCATTGTCAAAAATTGTGACAATGAAAAAGTTCGTAGCTATAGTGACCTTTGCAAAGAAAATGCAACATAGGTGAACTTTTGAGTTCCAACAACCACCCTAAAACTAACATGCTCCAATGGACTTTGATGAGACTCTTGAATTTTGACAAGTCAATAACCACCATTACAAAAATTGAAAATGAAGTTTTGATGAGTTTCAATACGTTTCAAACTTTTTTCAATCAATTTCACACCCTAGCAAGAAAGTTGTTAAGGACATACAAAAGCAAAACCTCATTTTATGGTTTTATATGCATATGCCCTATTACCATGGCAACTTTGATATTAATATATATTATTGTCAAAAATGTTGAAATTTTTGAAAAAAAATCAACAAAAATAAAGGAAAATATTGAATTTTCAAGAATATTACATATATTGAAATAAAATTTCAAAATAAATTAATTATCAACAAACATGTGTTGAAGTTGTTAAAGTATTACAATATTTAATATGTGGGAAAAAAATTTGTGGGAGATCTTTACAACTTCCAAAAGACATAAACTACAATGTATACAAGTATTCATAAAAGTCTAAAGGCCTTACAATACATCTATGAGTTGTTTGTCTTTTTGACATGATTGAATAAACATAAAGGCCACTTTGGTCCAATTATTGAGTTTTACAAAAGTTAATAATTCCATTGCATTATTCTGGGCTTGTAGGAAGGTCTTAAAGCACCTTCTTATGAAATAGCATATTAGAAGATTTCCAAGCCTCTTTTATTCACTTTTGTCAACACATGTTAAGGACTTGAACTTTTTATTTTGCCTTGTACCCATGTCTTAATCATTTTTTCTTGTTTTCATCATTGTTCATGTCCTTGACAAAAGATTTTTAAATGAACATTATACATTTGCAAGAAATGAAAACCAATTTAGAAGTTGGTAGTTTCAACAAAATTTGGCACAAGCTTGATTGAAATTTGACAATTGTAAAATAAACATGAAACTTACAAAAATGTATAAAGGGAAGAAAAAAATGTAAGGTCCATTATCTCTTTCAAAAGATGGCAAAACTAAAACCATTGCTTAGATTTGGAGGTTTTATATGGTTTCAAAATTACTGCAATGATAGATTCTTGTAAAAACATTGTTGTAGCATATTCATTATGTATGTTAGAATCCAAAGCAAGAGTTGATGACAAAATATCTTGGGCAAAAGCACATGAATGTGTTTGTAATTAATATTTCAGTTGTTTAATATTGGAATTTTGAAAAGTATGAAGGCATTTTATTTATGCTAAAACTTTTGTGGGAGAAAAATTGATGTATCTTTTGCATTTGATCATTCTGCTTGGATCTTCAAAGATTTTACACCACTCCCAAGTTATTTCCAAAATTTGTAATAAAAATTAACATTTAAAAATGAACCCCAACTATGAATGCATCACCTACAAAAGAAAAACACCCAACTTGAATTAAAAACTTCAGAAGGTCATTGTACATCGATTGTCATAACCCTACTTTGAGGGAAGTGTGAGGATGAAACTCACATTCCCGAAATTGGGACTTGGGAGTCCTCTGGGACTCCCGAAACTTCAGAGTTTGATTGCAGGGGTCAAAACACCTTGCATTTGGGTGTTTTTTTATATCATTGGAAAACTAGCGAAGTGTAGATGTCGAAAATGGGTTCGCATGAACCATTTGGACATTTGCAGCATAAGTTATGGCAAAAAGAAAGGCCAGGAATCAAACTGGCAGTTTGACTCCCGACCACTAAAAGTCGGGAATCGACCCAACCCCGGTGCGTTCAGGTGGAGTGTGACACACTGTTGGAAAGCTCTCAAGGAGAGCTACAAGTTTTCTTCAAACCTCATCCCAATCGAAGGTCTGAGCAAGGAGTTATGATCGTGCAAAGTCCCGAGAGTCCAAATTGGGACAATTGCGAGACTCTTCCTTGGGAGTCCCGAGACAAAAAAATCATTCGGATGTGGGTGTCACGGAGAGGCACAAAGTAAACTATATGGGGGAAGGTGGTGGCTTCCCCCGAGTTCGGGCCGTGGCGAGTCAAGTGAATCCAAAGTTGCTCGTGGCTTGTCATAGCACCAAAGGTGTTCCAGAAATTGAACTAACCAACTTGTTGGTTAGTTTGATGCAGGTTCGAGTAAGTGAATAGCTTGTCACTCTTCCTAGTCCCATCCTAGAGCTTCAACATGCCCTTCTACCCCTTCTAGTGCTAAGAGTTGGGAGCCTGCCCTAAGTTCTTCCTAATTCTGCTGTTTGAGTGACTTAGACCCGTCTTGGGTCTGACTAGGGACTTGGGAGCACGTCATCGATCTTCTTGGAAGCATTACTTCACCTATTTGATATTTTCCCAATTTTCATTTTTCTTTTCCACCATTGTGTCTTGTTAGGTTGCACATCACTATTCCCAATGGAATGTTCGTCCTACACTACTACACATCAAAAAATTTCAAGCCATTTAATTTGATTACCATAATTGTTTTGACCAAAAAAATGGTTAGCTTGATTAGAGGCCCTAATTGTTGAAATGACATGTCTTTTTTTATTAGTTCAATTTCTTTAATTAAATTTTATGAATTATTGGTCAAATGTGACATTTAGTCAAATAAAACGAAAAATGGATGCTTTTAGTAAAAAAAGATAAGGGTTTAATCAAATAAAAAATTCAAATTTATTTTAAACGGATTTATAATTAAATAAATATAGATTTAATTACTTATGGTTATTTTGACTCGTGAACTTGACCAAAAATGATTTGACTAATAGTCAAAATGGGCAATAGATTGACTCAATAGGTAGGTAGGTAGTTACTTAGGTAGGTTAGGTTAGTTACCCAACCCACCCAACCTAGATAATTATCCTAGGTGGGTATGTTAAATAGGTGTGTACCCTAGGATATGTATATATATAGGCTAGGTAGTTTGGTAGGTGGGTAGGTTAAATTAAGAAGGTAGACAAGCAAGGTGGCTAGGTAGGTAGGCTAGATAGGTGTATGTTAATTAGCCTAAGGTAGCTAAACTAGTCTTTTTAGGCAAGTTAGAAAAATGTTCAAAATAATACAATGAAAAAATTCATTATTTATTGAAGATTTGGTATAATGGTTAAGGATTTGATCCTTCGATGTGCAAATGAGGGGTTCAAATCCTGACATTTCCACCCTATCTAGCTAGTTTATTTAATTAGGTTTGCTTGTTGGGCTAGGTGGGTAATCTAGGTTAGTTAATTTAGGTTGGGTTGTTGGGCTATGTAACCTAGCTAGGTTCTTAGCTTAAGTTTGGTGCCTAACCTAGGTGCCTACTTAAGTTGGGTTTTTAACCTAGGTGCCTTATTTAGGTTAGGTATGGTTACCCACCTACCCAGGCCATACCTACACATTAAACAAAACTTTTGTTCATTTGATTGCCATTTTGATTAATGTATTTTGACAATATGACAATTGGTTAAGTCGATTAGTTGGTTTGAAATGTAAAAAACCATCAATCAAAAAACATGTGTCAATTTGACCACTAGTCAATTTGGACATGTTGAAATTGATTTTTCCATTATGATTGATTGGTTAAATTAACAAATGTCACAATTTGGTTTTTTTTCATCAAAATTTTTGATAATAAAAACCATGATTTGTAGCAATGTTACTAAGCCTACTACCAAAAGAATACATTAACTATTGGTGGTGATATTGCCTTAATTGTCATAATTCCTATTGATGGTTGTGAATTATGAATGAAGTTAATTTTGAAAAAGAGGTGCACAATGTATGGGGTGCCATCTAATGACATAGGGTGGTCAACCCTAATATTAAATCAAAATTTAATATTAATGTTGATTGTGTGGATAGCTATTGGTTTTTACTAACTAGTCACACTTAGTAACTTGCCTTCAATATGATAGTCAAAATCCTTTAAGCCAATTTACAAGGCATTTTTTTCTATTGCTAGGAAAAAATTCATTGCCTAAAACCTTCCAAATGATTTCACTTTAATTTTAATTTTTAGCACTCAAACTTGTTGGCCAAATTGAACTAACACCTATTAGCTCACCATGGAGGATGGATGGTAAGTGGTTATGAAATAATTTTCTATTGGTGTCTCATTCCCTAGCTAACCATAGTAGTTAGCCTAGAACTAACTTGTTTTATTACATGTTTGCTAACAATTTGCAACATATTGTTAATAAATGTCTTCATATCCACCATACAATCAATTACATCGTGGTGCCTTTTTCTAGCAAACCACAACAAGCAATTTTAGGTATAAATCCTTCAAAATTATTTGTCTCATTTTATGTTCCCTTGCCTTTTTCTAGTAATCTTTGTAGTTTAACATTGACATTCTAACTATATTCAACTTTCATAGCTTGATTTCATTGTGGTTTGCATATTCATTTTGCTAGCTTGTCTCTCTCTTCCCCATTCTTTGTAGATTGAGTCTCCCTCTTTTAGAAATTATACCTTAAATTTTAGCTTAGATGACAACATGAAGATTGAATTTGCATTGTTGCCATAGTGTGCATTCAAAATTGCCATGATGGCAAACGTGTTTAATTTTGATGAAATGTACAATGAAGGTCAACATTTTGTTGATATGGATGTTGTAGGTGGTTTGTGATATCCTTGGTAAAACAAGAACCATGCCAATAATATTCAAGTCATTAGCAAACTTTACTTGCACAAAAGTTGATGAATGGCTTAGTTGTGCCCAATATCACCTTTCATGTGCAATCAATTGGTGAAGTTCGAATTGTTGCTAGCCATCCTTTAAAAATGACACCTAAATAATGTTCATTGAATTTCATATTCTACTTAAAGCATGATAACACATCCATATCCTATGTCTTCATGTGGAATTGAGCAAAATATGCAATTTACAATGATGTTATTTTCATTGCATCATCCATTAACCATGCCATTGGTCATGAGATTCAATGGCCATCTAGAGATAAATTCTTTTTTTGGCTAGCCATTAATTTGAATTGCAAGGTTGCATTGAGATTATTAATGGGACACTTGTCAAAATTTGGAAACCTCGAACCAAAAAAATGTACTCAATGAACAATACAACCATTGTCGATCACCAAGGCATGTTCATCCATATTGACATTGGATATCATGGGTCTTTAAGTGATGTTAATATCTTGTGACCTTCCAAGATTTACTAGAATTGGAAGCAATGTTTCCCCACAAAGATACCTATTTTGAATACCTATTGGGTGACCCTAGATACATGGGAGAATGAATGTTTATAATGAGAATGATTGGAAGAAGGGAATTAGCTTTAGGTGCATACTAAATTGTTGCAAAGGCTTGTAACAAGATGCATGTTGGTTATTGAATATGTGTGGAATGGGGTATTGGCAATCTAAAACGGAAATGAAAATGGCAAATGAACATAATCAACTAGATATAAAGGCCAAGTAATACACATGTTTCAAGCATGGGCTCTACTTACAAACTTTCTGCATTGAAGGTGCATGGATTATTCCACAGAAGTATTTGGGTAACAAATGCATGAAACCCAACAAAGTTTGGATGGGATGACAATTAATTCTAACTACAAGTGCAAAACTTTTTTTTACTTACTACTTGAACTCCTCTTCACTAAGTGTAACAAGTTATCTAGCATTCTTGGGATTGGAAATTTTTCCCTAATGTGTTTTTCATTACTTGTATCCATCTTTTTTTATTGTTAGCACACCTTGCATCATATCCAATCAACACTTGATAGTGCTTTGCCATGACTATCATGTTTTTTGATTGGCACTGGTGAAAACATCTTTCCTTTTGTCATTGGTTTATTTGCCAACTTGTGGACCATTGCCTTGGGGGGAACAACCACAAGGTTCAATACATCTTGCTTTTTAAAACACTTACTTTCCATCCACCACATCATGCATATATGTGAATTTAGTGTCTTAGTTGCCTTGCATTTTTTGACAATCCTATTTATGAGATTTTGCCTTTTCTTTAGCATGTTTCACATGATATGTCCATTGGTGACCTTCAAGTGCACTAGGACTTCATCATTCAACAACATAGCTTTATTTGAATCCTTGTCATTTGAATTTCTCGTTTTCACCTTCTTCAAACATTCTTGTAAACGGTCCTTTAATGTGTTTTCTTGGAACAAGGAATTTGGGTATTCCTTGAAGTAGTTATTGTACACCACCTTCCAAACCACATTTAGGAGGAGTTGTGTCTTTTTTATTCTTGTTGTACAACACATATTGATGAACATAAGTAGTTGTCATGGTGGATAAATGAAAGCTTTCCACAATGGGCCATTGGATTTGTTTTTCCAAGTTGGCCTTGCCTTTTCTTGAACTGGTAGGTGGTTTCTAGTGGGACAATTTTGCATTTGCATCTCATTTCATTGTGACTAACTAAACATTAGTTGTTATTCCATCCTCATTTGGTACTTACAATAAAAAATAGAGGAATTTAATTAAATGTGGTTTAACATCATACCTGTCATTTAAATGTAGTCACTTGAACCCATTCCACACACACTAGAGCATGAGCAGTATTGAAATTTTCATAAGGCTACACTCCCTTGTAAGGTTGGTTGATCCCATGTTTCATTTCCATGATTGATGACATTGGCAAATTCCACCAAACACTCTAACTATCCAAATAGACCATTGTAACAAAATGTAGTTAATGCATAACTTAGATCACATTGTTGTTCTACATCAAAATCCTTGACATTCACATCCTACTACCTAATTTTGGTCCAAATCAATAACATTAAAAACAAGCACACTCGTATTGTATGTGAGCAATTAGGGACTACATGGCTTGCCCACATTGCAAAATTTGAGGTAGGTACCCACGATTTACCTAGGCAATTTTGAGGGCCTTCCATGGTAAGCTTTCCTTGATTCCTCTCACAACTTTTGCTTGCAACATCATTAATGTGTAACAAGATGCATTTTTGGACAAAGGTGTCCATAAGAGGCGATAATACTTAATATTGTGTTTGTTTCTCAAGCTAGTTTATGGAAAACTCTTCCCACAACACGCCAACTTATAATCTTCCAATGCTACAACCCTTTTTAGCTCTATTGAAGGATTTTGGCAACCATAATGTAATTCCTTCCAAAATTGGTCCACAAACTTTGTTCATGAAAGCAAAAAAAGCCCACATTGTTAGAAACTTGGGCTCCAAATTGTCAAATTGTCACCTAAGCAATCATCAAATACTTCTTGTTCATTTCAGAAATCTTGGAGTAGGACCATGGTGAAATGTGTTGGGAATTTTTTGTGGCAAGTATAAGTAAGCCAAGTTCACTTGAAATCAAGAACCTTATTTGTTTTCAACTTTCAATAGGTGCGCCCTTGTCAATAGGGAGTGTACAAACCTAGCCCACTCACAATGTCAAATTTTCTATAGGTTTGATTGCATTCCTCTATTGTGAACACTCCACCTTTCTTTGCTTAGCAAACCCCTTTCACTTGTAACCTCCAAGCATATGATTCTTGTAACTAAAAGTGTTAATGTTGTAGAACCTTGTGTTACATTTCCAAAACTTGCGCTAGAGCTTCACACACAAGGGAATGCCAAAATGTATAAAAAATACCTTTGGCCCTAATTTTTGCAAAGACTTGGGTTCAACCTCCAATTTTAAGTGTAATTTTGTATCCCCATTTTTTCAATGATCCCTCATTTTGCCATAATTGGCCAATTTATTGCCATTTTTATGATGACTTCGTGGATAAATTTATTAATTCAATTGTGGTTCATCGATAATTTAGTTATAGTGGACATCCAATGGATGGTGCACTAGTGGGTGCCAATTAATTTTGACCCAATTCTTCAATAAAGGAGGTTACCTGAAGTTCCAATTGTCATAGTAGCTAATTGGATTTGGCAATGGGGCATTGAATAATTAATTAATTTATGAAATAGATTTTGTCATATGATACCTATAATATTTTTCAAGATTCTTGATTTGTATAATAAAATATTTAATATTTTGAAAATGAATGAGGATATCGACAAATTTTCATCCATTTTGATACATAACATCCATTCATTATGTTTCTTGATTCTTGTTTATCACCCTTCAATTCACCTCTAGAGATTTAAGAAAAATAGTGGATTGCAATAGGATGCATGTAAGACTATGAAGTAACCTTGTATCAAATTTTGACATCGCAAATGACATGCATTGAACATTTGCACTCATAGTACCCCATACCTCATCACAGAGGCCATATTATCAACCAAGCAGAGCATGTTCAACTACCACGACAAAGAAGAAAATACAAAGACCATGCTAGTGACCAAGGCTTATAACACTTGCATTTTAGAACTTTCAACACTATGAAGCTCAATGTTTTTGAAAATTTGACACTTTGAGCAACGAATTTCTCAAAAATTTGACATATATATATATTGCTGAATTGGATGAGGCACTAAAATATTGACACAAAAGTTTCAAATAATCATCAAAATATAATACTTTTAAAGGTCCACAAGAGAAACCAAGGACACACAAATGGAGAGAGAAGACTATTGCCTGTGAACATTCATTACACGGATGGTGGAGAGATAGTTGCTCTATTGGGGTAGTCCAATCTATAAATTATACTCTTGTTAGTGAAGGAGCAAATTCCAATTCCTTGTTTGTTAGTATACTATTTTTGCTCCTACGGCTCTCCCAAAATTTGGGAACCTTAACCCAAACATCCTAGGCTTCAGCTGCAAATACTTGTGGGATCCCCATGAGTAAGACTTTAACCTGAAAATATAAGACCTGTATCAGCCATTTCAAAATTGGTCTTCAAAACTAGAGACCTTTTTGAACTCAGAGTTGAACACCAACAAAGGCACCTCTGGATTTAGATTGTGTAAGAGATCACCGCTGGAAATCAAAACCTTTGATTATTGGAACATACAAACATTGTGAAAAACAAACCAAATGCATGTATAATACTCAGACATTCACTGGTAGACAATTGAGAAGGTTTCATCAATGTTTTTTTTCAATTTTCCATTGGAGGACAGTTAGTGAGCATTTTAGTGAGTAGAAAAATTTATCTACTGGTGACAAGACTTTTCAAAACAGTCCAAACAGTAAGAAAACTGCCCCCAAACTAAAATTCAGCCAGAATATGTTCAAATAATTAGGATCAAAATCGTCAGTTCCCAATGGCAAGCTCTCATCTCAGTGTTTGCCACATTGCAAACCATCTCGTGCATAGAGAGTTTCTCCAACATGTCAGGATGGAAATCCTCCATTCCACAAGCAATGGCCTGTTTACTTTAATTCAAAACGTATTCATGCACACCTCTGTAGTCAAGGGTCTGTCAACTTGGGTGTACTTGCAACATCATTACTGGAAATCCCAGTCATGAGAATTTTTGAACAAACAAAAAGCATGGCAGGATTAACAAGATTTCCATCTTAAGTTTCAGTTCATACTTCAGTATACACTGGTTCTGTGTCACATCCTAAGTTGGTAGTCCTGTTGCTGGGAACATTGTTCTGCTGGAATTAGAAGTTTCCATCACATAACACAAATTTCAACACTTGCATTTGCCATTGATGGCCTGCCCTGTCCAGGCAACTCCTGACTCAAAACACCACCAAGAGTCTACACAAGTGCAATTAATCTGTGGTCTACTGAGTGTAACTGTAGAAATTGTAAAGTCAATCAATGTTTCTACTCCTCATTGCAACTGAAGGAATTGAACATGAAAAAGCAAACCTCGAAAATTTGTTTAAATCCTCTGAATTTTTTGCAGTAGCTGCATCAACTTCAAGGTGTACTAGACTGTTCTGACATGGACAAAGTGCTAGATTTACTTCCAAACTTGAGGCAATCAACACCACAGGATACACCGAGACTACTTTATGTTTTGCAGCACAGTTTCTGGCCGATCAATCTCTACTCATCTTTCTTAAATGCCAGAATTGATCTTCCTTCATGGAGGAGGGGTGACCTGCTGTGTGTGTTCTTCGATCTGAGAGATGAAGTTGCAAGTAACTTCCACTTTGGAGTGAGTAGATCTGGTAGGGAGATCTGGGAACATTATGAATTCTCTTCCTGAACAGATAGAGGTTACTGGTAGAGGATCGGGATCCACATTTCTTCACTGTTGGTACAAAATAAAATTCTTCAGCCTGTACTGCATGTAGTGCATCAATTAACCTTGTGAGGGATGAGGCTGAAGGCTTGCCTTGGAGATTGAGACCTCAGGCTTGCACTTAAATGGCTTGTAAAACATGCCTATCTTGTTACTTCATTGTGAAAGGAGCCTCTGTGCTGAAAGAAACCAAGCACTTCAGATCTCCATACCATCCAGATCATTTTCTTAAGCTGTCACACTCAGCCTCTAAACCTGGACTTCAGTCACTGATTGCAAGTGGTTATTGCAACTTTTAAGGGGCTGGCTATTCAACCATGAGAGAGTGATTGCTGAGTATGAGCAAGGTCATCACTGAATGTCCGAAATTGCAAACCAGAGCCAAGATGACCTGTTGCTGTTGGACAGAGCCAGCAGGCAACACTGTGCCCCAAAGCCTGAAACAAATATGCATAATTGTTGCATCAGATGCAATCACCGGAAAAATGGTGAACAAATAATGCATTCAATCTTAGGTGACAGACACTAAGCTTCTTAAGCATATTCAAAGTTCATTTCAGTTAATGCCAGAATGATTCTTATTATTTTATCATTGTGCAGGAGCTGCAATGCTAACAGTGTCCTGCTTTGTGAATCATTCATTGTAAGAAACCAGAACCACACACACTCAATAACAAAATAAAAGGAAATAGAACCTACCATGCTAAGGTTGGTGAAAACCCCCACATCATATGGGTGTCTATAATGCTGGCCTGCTTTTTCTGCAAGCCACCGAGCCCGTACACCTTCATGATACTGCAGGTTCTCCAAACCCATCAAAAGATCACAAAAAGCAACGACAATTACCCAAAAGTAATCCAGAAAAGTATGCTAAGCATGAACATATGGAAAGGCACAGATCAGATGAGGGAGCACCTCTATGGTGGTCTTGTTGTGCAGCAGGAGATATACATGCCATGCTAGCAGCAAACCCACAGTCACCAGGGCTCCCAACACTACAATTGTACATATTACCTGCTCACAAGAATCAAGGGAAGTACAACAGAACCCCATGAATTTCAATAATCCTTCAAACCTTTTCCCCTTCACAATGGAATCTCCCTTCAAACCTTCAGCAAGCCTCTGGTGTGCTGTGATTTTCTGTACTTACAAACCTAAGAGAGTGATTACTTTGACAACACCCCCAAGAGTTTGGATTTGTGTCACCTAGATAGATAACTGAAATAACTTTCACTTCACTAATCCCACATAGAACATCATTATAAAAATGAAAGCAGCTACTGTCTGCCTGAGTTATGCCACATCTATTTCCATCTGCTCAATTAAGCATGCTCTCAGTGTCTCACTTAGAATAAATTTCAACTACAGAAGACAAACAATCCTCAAGAAGGAGAACTGGACCTTTACTGTAGTAAATAGTTCTCATAAGTATCGAGAAATCTCCATACTCACAATTAAAGGTAACAGAATGAAGAGCAAACAACTTCTGTAAGTCAAAGGAAAGCTTCAGATAAGGATTAAAGAACAGGGAAGAAGTAATACATGGAAGGGAAAAACTGACTCAAAATGAACTATAAAACTAGCAGTATGAGTTTCTGTCGCAAGTCCAAAAGCAACAGGAAGACTCAGCCATGATACTGGGTAGCACTACACCAAAGAAGGGAAAACCAGAGGGACAAAAAAACCAAAAAGAGAAAGAACGTAAGGAAGAAGACACTCTAATGAGATTCGAGAAATCTCCATACTCGTGATCAAGAAAGTGAGAACTCAAAACTTTTCCTTGAACTCAAAGAAAGACTTCCAGATAAGGGGCCAAAGAACTGGGAAGAAGAAAAACACAAAAGGGTAGAACCTGAAGAAAGAACAATAAATTAGTGGTATGAACAATAATGACTGTCTCTCACTTGTTCAGGGACCATTGACAATAACATGTATGATAGCAACTTATCTATCACAACATCGCTGCTAACTTCAGCGCACTACAGTGGCTGTAGGCCAGTGTAACCAGTAGCTTGCATACTGAATTTCTGTCACAAGTTCGGAACAACTGGAAGACTCAGCCAAGATACTGGCTAACACCTAACACCATAAAAGGGAAAAACATAGCAAATAACACAAAACAAAAGAGTATGTACAATAGGAAGGAAAAAAAGGGAGTATGACAGACAAAAGGGAAAAGACAGACAAAGACAAAGACAAAGTGGGCTTTGAAAAAGCTCCCTAGTCACAGAGACTAAGAAAATCATTCAGGAAACTCTGAATACTGAAATCCCCAAAAAAGTCTTGAGCAAATCTACTGTCCTCCTTAGAGGATAGCCTTTATCTTTCCAAAGGACAACGAGACCAACCATCTGAGAAATGAAGAAAAATTTAGAATTACAAAGCCTCAAGAACCTGTAGAACTGACTATTGATAATGCCCACCTTAACACTAATACAGATATTGGACTGAATGTGAGGCATGTGGATCATGTCAATACCTGCATACTCTGGTTGAGTAAGTTTATCAGATATATCATACAAAAGACCCCTAGGAGTTTGGTTACTGGCAAAATCCAAGAAGTTACAAAGGAAGCAAATATAAGTACAATTCACCTCACAAGACAATGTAGGGTAAATCCACCACCAAAACAGTCATTGTCCAGATACATAAAACTCTTGAAGTCTGGAAAGTCTGGGAGAAAAATATCACCCACAAACCTATTGACAAGGGATTAGCTCTGAAGCACAGCAGGGCAGGTGTTGCACGTCAAAAGATGCTTCAAAAGAACAAACTTGTATGAAAAGAGGTAGAAATTTGATGAATAGACTGCATAATTAGTACCCATGGGGATACCAATACCGTACCTTTACAGTAAACACAGAAGTGGCAGAAGAGGCATCCACAGGTGGGGAATTTACACCAGGAAGATCTCCTCCCAGCTCCTGGATGGCATGACTTCCTAAAAGCACCTTGATCCCAGAGAGCAAATCCCATGACATTCAATCAGGACGCAGGAGAGAGCATGGAAGACACTGAAGATCTTTTCAACCATCTCTTCGCTGGTGCAATAAGGACATTTAAGAGCAGATCAACTTTTGAATCAAGGGAGGAATTTACCAAAGATTGAAGACTTGCTGCCACCAAATAGAGCACAAACAGAAAGAAAACCTTGTAGTTGTTGTGACCCACACAGTTATTGATCCATACACAATGATGATCCTGCAACTCAATAGCACAGATCTTAAAAGAGATGAGGTCTGAATATCTCCTGTGAACCTGCTCTCTTCCCACATGCCTACTCTCCCTTCTAAAAAAGAACAGGAGTCACATGAATGATCTTAGGTTCTGCTGAGCTATGCAGTGGGCACATATCTGCTCCACTAGATTACCTTCACTCCCTTCCACCAGGAAAAGGTCAAAGCACTGTGAGCATGGCAGTTTCAATGTTACAGTCAGCTCCAACCATCTGCTATAAATTTGTAGAAGGCTGCCAAGGTCAGAAAGTTGGATCATACCATTCGTAGCACACAGCGTCTGCAAACCCGACAATGATGTGCTCGTGGAGGCTTATAGTGCCCACACTTCTGACAATATCTCAGATCCCCTCCCTGGCACAGAATACACTAAGTTAGCGAAAAAAAATCAAATACCTTAAATATATATCTATGAGATTGCTGAGAAAACTCCACAATAACACTTTGAAGGTAGTCATTGTGGCAGTTCAAGCAAAACCAAAACTAGCACGACAAAGAATGAGTGTGGCCATAACCTTACGAGTGTCACTCACAAAGTATCTGACCATCATCTTCACCATGAATAGCATTGACTAGCTGCCATGACTTCCAACTCACTTCATCAGCTCCAGGACAATGGGGTGGGTAAGCATACAATAATCCACTTCAGGCAAACATTTATACAACAATCTGTGTCTGAGTTTCTGTCCCATTTCCGGAAGCAAAAGGAAGACTCAGTCATGATGGTGGATCAACAACTACCCTCTAACTGACAAGCTACTGCAGGCTTTGGATTGATCCAAAAATCCTTTTTTCCATCACTAATGCTCTCACATGCCATGACATGTTTTCTAACCAAATGGTCTTGTCCTCATGCAACTCTTCCAAGTTTCGGGATTGTCATGCTTGGAACAAACCACTTTCAATCAGGTCCCTCTTCCAACATATGTTGACAAAGAAACATATGCCTGCAATGGAATCAAGTACATCTCACCTGGCACCAAAGGTGAAACAAACAGCTATAAACCACTGTCAGCTACTTTTGGATAGGATATAGGGGAATCCATTTCAGTGATAATTTCCTATAATGGCAGCTAGTGGCTAGAATCTTACTCTTTTCAAACAGCAAACAGGGGGAAGGAAAGACCTTGCGTTTAACCTCATGAAGGATGATTGCAGAATCCTCAAGATCAGGAAGGTATGAAGATGGAACACGCCCAGGGTCTTGGATAACAGCCAATGCATATGAGACCATTGCCATGATACACAATGCCGTCAATAGCATTGCATTCGCTAACCCAGATGCAGTACTTAAGCTCAACCATGGTTGTATTACCCGAACAACCACAGTGTGGTACACAAATCCCATTATTAGGAGCACCACCACCACAGGTAGTGAAACAAATCTTCCAAAATCCATCCCTTTTGAGTTCATCCCAGCTATAATGATGGTTCAACTCACATGTGATGCAATCCCAGTCAACCAGCCTAAACTATCACAAAGTTGAGTAAAAATACAAACTTGTAAGAACATCATAACTGGCAGATACCTTTCATATCATCACAAGGACCAATGATCTCTCTAGTGTAGCTCAAAACTAGATGGCTAGAAATCAACTTCAGGTGAACTCAGAGGAAAAAATGTGGTCTGAGTGAAAATGATGTATGATTTTAGATGCTGTGTTCAACACAAGGGGTCATCTGTATAGCAGCAGGAGAGTCATAAAAGTTTCTGAGGCCAATGTTGATCTCATCATAATCCACAATGCTCGACCAAGTAAAACAGTATTGCTGTATATAAACCACAATGCACCGCATCCTTAGGAAAATGTTTGGTCCTAGCTGTGAAACTGCACACAAAAAAAGAGCACAATCAGGGGTCAGTCACCATTGGGCATTTGAGATGTGTGCCATGCCAAGTGACCTCACAAAAACCAAAGGGCTTTTGAATCACACTCTGACTCCCAACACATGTCAGCTGCTCATGGATATCTCTGCTGATCAGCTCACAGAACCTAACCAGAAAGAGCTTCTTCTTTACAATTAAGTTCCATAGAGCATCCAAAGCAAACCGAAACTCACTCATCTCCATCCTTGAGCATCCCCCAATCTCACTAACAATATTCAGGACAATATCCTTTCTCAAACATGCATGAAAATTCCATTGACCTAATTAGGTCACCGAGAGTCGAAACCCTAAAAGCCTGAATCTGTTCCTACACGGTGACAGCCTTCTGTGAACTTCGAAGATATGCTTCAAGTTACAAAATCCTGAACATAATAATGCATGATTTGTTAGGCAACGGCATAGCGTGTGTCACCTTTTGTTTACAAAATCGAGGGAAGCAAAACGAGTAGGCATGTCAGGAGGCCAAAAACGAGGCTCTAGTTTCTGACCCCCAAAAAAACCCTAATTGTCTGAAACTGTGAGCGATCCAACAGAAACCCCCGAAAAAAAAAGAGTTCTCAAAATAGGAAACAAGAAGAGGATCATCGCTTACACGAGACTGTGGATGATTGATCGCAGTCGCAAGTGGAAGCGGAAGCCGAAAACGTTAAACTAAAGCAAATTGCAGCAAGCTCGGTTATTAGATATTACCGTTTAAGGGGAAATGAACGCAAGAAAGAAAGCTGGGCAAGGAGAGAATCGCCGAGTCGTCTCCTCCATCGCCGAATAGGCCGACCTCGGGATCCCCATCTCCGTAACACATGGCGGGGGAGGGGTGCCGCGGGAGAGGTGAAAAGCAGCAGCGTTGGGTGGGTATGGTCGCGTATATACCACCGGGTATTTCAAGTTATCTGAACCTCACCGTGTGTTTGGGCCTTAGTTTGGTCCCAATGTGATCCCGAATTCACTGAAACTCACATTATGTTTGGACCTTAGTTTGGACTCTCAAGTCCCAACGTCATCCTGAACTGATTGAAACTCACGTTGTGTTTGGCCCTTAGTTTGACTCTTAAATCCCAGTGTCATCCCAAACCCAGTGAAACTGACCTTGTTTTCTTCCTTAGTTTAACTCTAAAATTCCAATGGCTTCCCAAATGGACTGAATTACACGTTGTTTTTGGGCCTTAGTTTGACTCTCAAACCCTAAGGTCATCCCACACTCACTGAAACTAGCCTTGTCTTTGGGCCCTAGTTTGACTCTCAAATTCCAATGTCATCCCTAATCCACTGAAACAAGGAAGTGAGGGAAATTGAAGAGGATCCATTATGCACACTCGGTAAACAGAACCCAGTTTCATTAATATGATACCTTTTATTTGAAAGTCTCTAAATTGCTTACCTCATAATACAATACACTTCATTTGATAGCTTCTCAATACATTACAAGCTTTCCATGACTATTCCATGATGATTCACTTTTCACATACTTAGATTTCAATGTGAATTTATCTTTGATGGTTGTGTTATGGGCACAAAAATTATCATAAGCACCAAAACTATTAACACAAGCATGAAGGTTTTGACAAACTATAATTACATACATTCAAACATAATCTCAACCATACACAAAAACATTGAACACCAACAAGGTTATAAAATATGGAATTGTTTTAACAATATGCCATTTGTGACCACAAAAAAAGAGATGAAGAAGGCTCTGTTCAAAGATTGTATTAAAAAATTAGTATTAGTTTGACTAAAGGCAATTGTTTGTATAGAATATAGGTACTTATGGGCACCAAGCTATTCGGGAACTAGGTCACAAAAGCTTCTATACAACCCACTGTTCAAAATTGATTTCTTAAGCAGCTTCATGATTATCCTTATGGATGCAAAGTACTATGATAAATTAATTTCATCCAATATTGATTGGAAATTCATGATCTAATGGTTAAATTTCATCCATTATGGAATGTTGGATGTTGCATAAAAAAGAACCAAATAATTTTAGAGGAAATTCATCCATAATGGTTGAACATTATGAATTAATCTGAAACTTTTAAATAGAATTGTTATTTGGTCTACAACAAGGAAGGACATGATTTTGTTGTGAAGATGTCATGGATGACAATTGTATCAAAAAACTTCTTTGTTAGAATAAGTTTGAAAGTATTTATAAAATTGATGATTTTTTTCACTGATGATTCATGTGAGCTTTAAAATATTTCTTTTGAGTTTAGAACCACGAGTTTATTTTAGCTTCTACTAAATAAGATAAAAAATTGGTCCATCAAAATTAAATATTGAATTATTCCCCTCACATTTTTCTTCATACATTGTTTTTTTCCTCATCACAAGCTTATGCCCTTTGTCATGAGCTACCTTCTTTGCAATTTTCAATGACCTCAATGACACACAACTAATGCCGTGGTGGCCATCATCATTTTGCAGTCCTTGAATTGTCTAGCACACACAAGACTTAATAGTTACAAGTGATCCCTTGCTTTCTTTGAAATCTGTCACCTTCAACACAAAAGCAAATGGTTGTGCAGGACCAACTAACTCCAAAAGAAACCTTAAGTCAAGGGTCAGAACTTGGATGAAAATTTATCCATCACCTCTCTGTCATCTATAAGGGTTGTGTGTGGATTTAACTGTATCAAAATATAATTACTAGGGTAGAACTGCTCATCACTGAACATATACCTATCATCAAACACTTTCCAATATTTTCCCCATTCATTAACCAAATTGAGTAATTTTTGTGTCATTGGACACACAAATTGGAGGGTTACAAAGGTTCTTTGAGTGACAGAAGTAAAGGAGGAGCCCAGAAAACACAGAAAGACGACGAGTGATAGTTTGCTTCAACAAATTTGAAAAAATATCTCTAGATCCCTCTTTAGTTCCAGCCCCATATCTTTCTCTTTCGTCTTGACTGATTTTAAACCTGATGGGTGTGCCAACTAAGGCTTTACAAAACTTCTTTGTCTTCCAGAGGCAAAAATGTAAGATTGGAGATTTCAAGCTCAAAATCTTAATATGTTGTAAATCACTTATCATCAAACCTTGAACCCCTTTTCATCAAACACCCCATATCTTCCCCATTCTTTTATGGAATTGAGCAATTTTTCTGATTTTGGAAGTGCTAGGTGAAGGGCTACAAATGTTTTTTCAGCTTCAGAAGCAGAGGACAATGCGCAAGGATTCAATCTCCTTTGTGTTCCTAAGTGTTTGCTCACAGGCCTATCTACCCTATTATAATTTATTAAAAATGATTGTTTTTATCAATCCACACTGGCGTATCCAAGTGTGCTTTATTAAAATTATTGAACACGTAAATTCATCTCGAAGGATGCACAAAGTTTGTCATTATCCACTTCAACTTAATTTGGACATTAACACTTTTTAGCATGGTTTGTGAATCATGTGCCAACTTGGAATGCATGTGTATGGTAATGCCCCAAGGAGGGAGCATTATTCCTACAAGTAAAGGCATGGGCATTAACCTGATGTAGAAGCAAGAAGTAGATCATGAGCTAGAAATATGATATCAAAAGGTGACCACCCCTCTGAGTGCATATGATATGCCTACTGGTATTTAAGTTTGATGCATCTTATGCCTATTAATAAGGGTCACTTCACACTATGTTTCAGGGCCCAATTCCATTAGTCCCCAAGAAGAGGCAAAGTCCCATCATAATCAGGCCATTGAAGTACAATAAACAATATTATTCTTTGAGAGTTGGTGTGCCACAGTTTGAAGGACTTGGTCCCAAGTCCCATGAGAAGGGCAAAGTCCAACAGTGTGTCCTCCTAATGATGAGAAAAAAGGAAAAAAAAAGTATTGCAGCCGGAACTCAAGTAATGAAAGTCATGGCTGCTCTAGCCACTCTTTTATTATTTCAATAAACAAATGGTTGGGACTTGTCTTTGTAGTTGAGTTTCATTTTGGCTCCATCCAACTCCTCATCTAACTCCTTACTCATGAAACCAAAAAGTGTAGTCATGCCCACTCATGGTTTTGGGATTTGTAAATTGGTTAATAGTGTTAAGGACTTGGTCCCGATTTGGAACTCTACTCCAGATAGATTGCTCAATTGAATTGAGACTTATAAATCAGGCCCTAGTGTGAAGTGGCCTTAAATATATAGATCATTGCACATAGAGGAGGCAACATGTTTCATCATAAGGTGCCATCCTTAAACACTAAGAAAAATATCATCATGTTATTCACAATGATATAATAATGTTTGTGAAAATTTGTCATATATGATGACTTGTTTGTATGATGATGGAATGGTCATCTTAGCTACTATTGTTGGTCTTTGAGGCTTGTTGTTTGTTACCTGTTAAACATTTGGTCAAGCATTAGTCCTAATATAACTTATGTCGTTCTTTGTGTAGTTACTGTTATCTCAGATTATCACAACAAGGGGTATCCTTTGTCGTGTGAGCATCAGTGTTTTTTTTTTCTGGCAAACTGCTGCAAAATTGCACCAAAAATATGCATCAGAAGAATATTCTGTTGCAGATCTTTTTCCCCTTTTCTTTTGGCCATAAATGATCACACCTCAAATAAGAGTTCACAGATTCAGGCACGTTTCCACTGTTAGGCCAGTTTTTTCTACTGTTTTAATTGTTTTCCCAAGCCATCAACGCCAACTTTTTTTTTGATGTTCGCCAGGAGTGCTACATCACCAAAATGACATAAGAAGCACTCGCAGGCATGTGTTTTGTAGTCAAGGAAGTAAGTGTTTTTAAAAATAGCTTGTAAAGCCAAAAGAATAGCAATGCCATGGTCGGTAAACTATAATGGACAAACAATCATTGATGGACCAATTGCCTTATATGCCATAGTACAATAAATTATTGATCAACTAATTGCCTTCTATACCATAGTACAATGGATTATTGATAACCTATTGTTTTATATACCATACCTACAACTAATGTTCAATGTCAAGTTATTCTCAAGAGGGCAAGTCCAGAGGAAAGAAACACCGAAGCTTGTTGGATTTCACAAGAGTCAAACTAGGGGATTGACATAGAAAGCAATCCAAGCCACCCACAATCATAAGTTTGACCTTTAGAAAAACAAAACAAAAAATCATGACCTTGTTCTAGAAAATATTAACACTTAAATGTCTAATAAACCAAAAAAGACTTTTTATTTGAATTTCAAATTGATGTGGGTGATGGAAATATATATTTTTAGTTTCTTTTTGAGGTTGTATGGGTCCTTTTTAGAGGTTTTTGGTGATCTACTAACTTTAAATTTCAATAAATTTGGGTGAAGTTTTGATAAAATAAATGGATGCATTGGGTCTCTAGATGGCAATGACATTATTTCATGAGCATGTGAGCGTGAGCACAAATTTTTAAAGAATATTTTGATGATGTGGATAGCATATTCTTGGAATATTCTTTCTAGGTTAAATAGAATCTTAAATGGCATGGCAAAATATTCTACCACATGAACATGGATGAAATTCATCATAAAGAAACGTTGTTCAATGAAACCTTCCAAATGAGCTTATTTTCGGTAAATGATTATTTTTCAAACCATGGCTTGTTCATTCTCTAGAGTTTATTGAATAATATACTGGTGTTTGTTAATTGGTTGGATGTCATGTATAGAACTATACTTGGAAAGGACATTCTAAATGTTCAGGTGATATTTTGTCATTGCATTACAAAACACGCATATTTTCATTATTTAACAAGACACAAATGGCATAGCACATGACAAAGATAAACATGATCTTGCTTTGATAAAAAAAGAATGCAATTAATATTATCTAGGGTAATCTAAAAACACAAAGACCAATGCCTAGTGGGCAATCCATTTGTAGAAATGAAAAAAAAATTTAATTCATTTTCTGTGTTTTGGAAAATGCCAACAAATCTTGCACTTCATACAAATATTTCATATCTATTATTTGCCTCCAAATGTACTTTGTGAAACCCCTTTATCACATGTCGTACAACTTGACAATAACATTCCAATTATTCTAGAAATATCACCCTAGCACGACTCATTAGGCTCTACACTTCATTTCAACTCCATGTCGGGAAATGAATGAAAGTTTTGTTTGGCCATAATACATCACATTTTACATGATGAAATGAAGATGTTTGCAATGCACCCACTTCCCCCAACCACCCAAAAAACCTACCATCATTTACATGAAGTCAACACAAGTGCAATTAAGGAAATTCCAATCGTCACTTCATACTATTTTGTGCTAGGAGGTGGACCGAAGTTGATGATGTAAATATGTCCATACCCTGGTAGACGAACTTTAGTAGGTGGAAAAACGACAACCTCCAAAGTTTATCTAGCCTCCCACCTATTATGTTTGTTGTGTTGAAAACTTGAACATTGTTGTTTGCCGAATAAACTTGTTATTGTGAGTTTTTAGCCAAGCTCTATGATATATAGGTTGATTATGAGGTGTTGTACTTTTGCAAAAAAGATCTGAGGAGCACATTTGAGCGTTTCACACATAACACATCATGCCTTTTCCAAAGCTGTCACTTCAAATTGAGTCAAGTCAGTCCCTACTTGCACTGGCCACGTTGATGGGACAAATGGCCTATCGATACAATACTTCCTTCCAATTCCTCCAACATAATGAGTCAAATCATTTACACAAACCCATAACTTGTGACGGATTGGTGCAGACCCTTTCAAATCAGACCACAAACCATCGTAGGATGGACTATATATGCCACGAACTATTTTTCTAGCAATGATTATGGTGTCACAATGTTTCATCGAGTCTTTTTGAATTACAAAGCAATGAATATTTTATGATGGTGGGCACTTCTCAATTCTCTAGACACCATCCCTGCACACACGCTCCTGAACCTTCAATCCCTGAAAAGTCAAACAAATGATTTGTCCTTAAAAATCCCACTTGATTCACCAACATCAACATTTGAACCAGCGAAGCCACTTGACATTGCCTTAACTTTCAATCAAGAAAAATTCACACAATCATGCCTATGTGAATCGCCTTCTGACCTTGGGGCTATGTTAGCCCTTTGTTTTGTGGATCCAAAAACTTCTTGACCCTCCAAATGAGGTATCTTAGTAGTGAAGGAAGATCCATTGGTGTCTTTAGCGATGGCATTGGCCATTTATAATGGGTTACTATATTGGCTTATTCACCACAGTTTCAATTCATCCCTACCAAGACCTTCTCCGCATCTTCCACCATTTAAGTATACCCTATAAAGTTACACTTTGTTTAAACGCCTTAACATAATCATTAGAAGTCACAATGAAAAGGCATCTAACACTTTTCCCAAATTACTGCAGCCAAATATTAAAGGATTATTTCAAATAGGTTACATATTGGCATGTCAACAAGTTCCTAAAGGTTGAACTTCTACAAGCATTTTCAAAGGAAGACAAATCATATATTGGAATCATGAAAATGATTATTTACAATTTCATGCAAAAACTACCAAGACCTTCTCCGCATCTTCCACCATTTAAATATACCCTATAAAGTTACACTTTGTTTAAATGCCTTAACATAATCATTAGAAGTTGCAATG
>Ga0116231_10003331_pt1 | contig 33504 bp, 20 predicted proteins | sample S1TSphgellanicum_2_FD_89695 | JGI IMG/M metagenome (GOLD analysis project Ga0116231, IMG submission 89695) | Host-associated microbial communities from peat moss isolated from Minnesota, USA - S1T2_Fd - Sphagnum magellanicum MG | ecosystem: Host-associated > Plants > Peat moss > Unclassified... | reverse complement strand
ATATATAATTAAATAAAATTTGTAATTATTGCGATTAAAATAAAGGTGTATGTAATTAAGGAGTAGTTGGGAGTGGGGGGGGGGGGGGGTGTATAAGTTGTATTTTAATCAAAATAGCTATAGAGCACAACCAAAAGTTATTTCTAACATCATTCATCTAAAGACCTTCAAATGTAAAATAATAATAATAATAATAATAATATATTTTTTTAAATGTTGCCAATGGGCGACACAAAACTCCTTGAAGAACTACTGAAAATATTTCAATAAAGTTAGTGTGTGCCAAACCAAAAAACTATTCAATACACAAATTGCTCATCATTTTCTAATTAAATATGTTGATGTAAATTTTCTAGAAACTTGCCAATTCAATAGTCCAATCACTACCAAAGGCATAATACTTCAATCCCCCCCCCCCACCTTTTTAACAAGCATTTTTTAGGATTTTTCAATTTCCAAAATTTTTTAAAATAAAGAAAAATTGAAATTTTTGTACTTAATTTAGGAAGGTAACCAAAAATATGAAATAATTTTTAAATTTTTTTATTTTCATAAATTTTTTTACAACCATATTTTGTTTAAATCTTCTTATCATTGATTTGTCACTTTGATCAGATCAAAAAATCACCTTCCATACCCTGCTCCCTGTTGCCCACCAATTTTTTATTATTCTAGTCAAAGTCAAATTCTAATGACAATGATTCGTTTGAGCTGGTTTAGATAAAACAACTTTAAGTTTTTACTTAACAATTGTATATGGTCATCAACTTCATATGAGGAGATTAACTACCTTACTTCTTTCATCAACCTAGTTACATTGGTATGAAAATGCAAATTAACATGTCCATTTTCATAATTTGGTTGAGTTGAAATTTGACCAAATTATTATTATTTTTTGAATTCAATTCAATTTATTTTAATTTGACCTAATTTAATCAAATTCAATTCAATTTCAATGAAAACATTAACCTTATTGAATGTAGAATAAAATGTTATTGTGTTCAATTCAATTCGATTTCAATGAAAACATTAACCTTATCAAATGTAGAATAAAATGTTATTGTGTTCAATTAAAAGTCTGAATTGAATTGAATTCTCTTGAATTTGATTGAATTTAATTCAATTGAAGTTGTATTCAATTCATGCAATGTCATTCAATATTTTCATTTGAATGGGACTTAATTTTCACAAGATCAACTCATTTTTTTCAATCAATCAGTTGTCGTCAATAGTGCACAACAATGCAAAAACCCAAGTTTTGATAAGATAGCAACTATATAGGCCATCAACTTGAGTATTGTACCCAAACTAGGAATTAAAGCAAAAAAATCAAAAATACATTACACTTTCATGGCATATGAACAATATTAATCACAATGAATGGGTGATTTACATATTTTATAAAAATGCCGATCAATTCAAAAAAAGATATTTATATATTAATGAAGAAAAAAATATTTAAAAATCAAAAATACTATTTAAAAATATTTATGAAGAAGACATTTAGAAATAGTTATGAAAAATAACAATTTGATTTTTAGAAAGTTAATATAATCATTTGTTAATTCATAGATAGTAATGAGCATTCATCACATTCATGATTAGGAAGCAAAACAATTCCTACATATTTATAAATTTAGATTATAAATAATTTGAAATCAATATTACATGATTTCATTTATGATGTCGTAGCAAAATGGTAGGTACTTTACCTATCCCAATGTTTTTGGTTTTTTTATTTTATTAGTGTATTAATGGTGTTTTAATTGTTGTGTTCTATGTATAATAGAAGGTCTCGTTGTGGGGGCCTTCTATATTTGAGATCTTCAAGGTCGATAGATCAAAGGAGGTCGAAACTTTGGAAGACCCCCATAGCGAGATATTTTCCTACGTAAAGTAACTATATATATATATATATATATATATTTGAAGTGACTAATCATAAAACTAGACCTTTCGAAATTCAAAAGGCTCAATATAATTTGTACTAGGCCTCCGGATTTCAAAAGATCCAATAAAACAAAGGTAAGTCTTAAATAAATATGAGGTAACTTAGAGAAAATGGAACAACCTAAAAATACAAAGGAAAAATAATGCCAGTGCTTTATGGTGATGTGTTTTATTGTATTTTTATTCACCTTGTACATCTTGTGGATGGGAACATTTGCTTTGTACTTTTTGTGAATGGGTTTCTTGTGGATGGGTTCCCATCCTTGCCTTTTTTATATATAATATTTTTCCCAATGTACAAGAGGTGGGTACTAGTGTGGGGTGGGTATCTAATTTTTTTGATAATAGTTAGTTCTAAGTTTTAAATTAAAAAAAAAAAAAATCCACGATGGGTCCAAGTATATGGAAATTAAAATTTTCAAATAACAAGTCGGGTTTGAGTTTTTTAAATGTAAAATGAGCAACGGGTGTGAGGCGGGTATACAATCTTGTCTTTATCAAAAACCTTGCCCAATATCCTATCGAGTTTTTAAATTATTCCGATTCTTCAACAAAAACCCCCACAATCATTCTTGATTTTTTACCCAATTCTTATAAATGAAATATTCAATTTTTTACTTTCACAATTGACATTTAGGGTTTAGGGTTCATGGATTATGAAACTACAATCCAAAGTTTAAAGAAAGAATTTTATTAACAAAAAGTTTTGAAAAGGCATAACATTGTCTTTTTCTATACTTTTAAATTCTAAACCTAATTATAAGAATTCATCCTAATGTCCAACCAACATGTATGAATCAAAATGATTGTTTGTTTTGTTAGATATGGTTTTTTGTATCAAACTATTCCATGTTCCTTTCATCTAACATGCTCCAGAAATCAAACGCTTGATCCAACTGACTTCAAAGACTAACACCTTCACTTAGTCCTGCAAAAACAAAGACACGTACTAACTTTCAAAGACAAACAGAACCTATAACCTTAAATGATGTAAACAAATAAATAGATAGACAACAAACATTCAAAAGCAAATATAAATAGACAAGCAAACAATAGACATGTACTATACATATACCTTCAAAGATTAACAAACATAGAAGTAATCAATAGATATCTAACCTTCAACATAAACAAATAGTAGATAGCAAACCTATAAAAACAAATAACTAACAAGCCTTGAAAGAAAAATAGATAATAGACCTTCATGGACATTGCATATGGATTTTGAAAAACTAATTTAAGCAAAATGCAAACCCAAAATGTCACAAACATACATACTTTTAAAAGGCAGATACAAAGTAACCTTGAAAGACACAAAGACAAACCAAAAAAAAACTAGACAACATACAACACTTATTCATATACACAAATAGCCATTCAAAATAATTCAAAGTTTAGAAATTATAAATTCTGCAAACCAACACAATGAATCTAGAATCTTCAAATTGTCCATGTTTCACATTAAAACACAATGAAGACTGAAGACTTCAGAATCTATAAGCATGGAAAATATTTTTACGCAAAACCCTAAAACATTTAATCAATTCATCATTTTCATATTCAATTAGTCCTCACATGTAAGGAAGGACTTTTAGCAGCTACAAATCCCCATCTACATATTCTTCATGCTCCACTTCATCCACAAATTCAACATCCAACTCATATGTTAAGTTAAATTCTACTTCACAAAAATCTGCCAAATTAGATGGTTTTAAACAACTAACATGAAGATCAGATGGCCAATTTTTATGGACAAAGATTAGTTTGTCCAGATTGTCAATTTGAAACTGACATCTAGTGAGTGTTGTGAAGACTATAATAATGGAAAAGATTATTTCAATCTCAATTTGACTAACCAGGATTCCCAAAATCTATCTTGCAAATGCAACCACTATTGGAAACTTTCGCTCTTTTGGCCACCACCATGTCAAAGCACATGAACAAGTTTATGCATCAACATGATACTAATGAAACAAACCAAGTTCTTAGCATATAATGTCCTTGTAGATATCTGCAATTGTGTTAATTTGCTGGAATAGATCCTATGAATCCACAAGTAAGGCAAACTCATCCAAACAATCCCCTCTATTTGGCAACAAACCCTTGTAAGCCTCCAACAATAGAGGTAGCAACAATTGTTTGCCATAATCTGCACTAGAGTGGTAGCAGCTTCACGACCCAAATAATTAGTCACCAAACACATACTTTGTCCCTAGGATCCAACATAAGAGCCAACATGTTATGGCCTTTTTTTTTTGAAAACCATGCATAGAGGAAATAAAGGGGAAAAAAACTTCTAGCTTTTGGCGCTTCATACGAGAAATTAATTCCTCTAGTTCATAATCAAATACATTTATCTCCTTTTCAGCAAGGTTGTTGGGCACCTTTTAATGTGAAAGTTCATCACAAAGTTCCAAGCATGTAATTAGAATAAAATGGAAAACATCCCCAAGGAGCCAATGCCTTCGGCTTTGGTTCAAAATACACCCTCTCACAATGGGTGAAAGAACTTTCACAACATATTCACAAATAGCCTAAGTTCGAGGAGAGGGTATACAACTTTGTAATGCAAAAATCTATCGATTGTAATAGAGTGCAATGGCATTCTTGAAAGTCAATGCATCCTAGAACAATAAAACATGACTTGCAAATCTATAAACAACAACATAATTAACATATAATTTGATATTAGATCTCTACCATTTTTATAGCCCATGAAATTAACAAAAGAAACACATGAAAGAATTTTCATACCTTATTTTCACAAGTGTACTCGATTTTGTAGGCCTCAAGCCAGAATCCACGCAAGTTTTATCCCATGTGAGTTTCCCTTTCCCAGACTTATTTGGCTAGGTAATACTCTTTTGAATGTCAGCTTGGGCAGTCTTTATAGATGCATAGGATAGTCTTTAGGCAACCTTCTCATTTGTAATGGCATATTAGCAAACCATTGATAAGACATGCTCAAAACATGACCCATCAAAAGGCTCCATCATAGCCAAACTAGCACACAAAACAACAAAATTCAAAGTGCTTACACAAGTTTGTAGAATATTCTATCATGCTCACGCACATGAGCATGATAGAATATTTTTTAAAACATTTTGATGACGTGGACAACATATTTTTTGGAATATTCTTTGTCACATAAGCTAGAATTTAAAATGACATGGTAGAATATTTTACCATGTCAACATGGATGAAATCAAAATGGATTAAATTCATCATAAAAAAACCATGTGCAATGAAACTTTCCAAATGAACTTTTTTTGGTAAATGGTTATCCCTAAAACCACAGCTTGTTCATTCTTTAAAGTTTATTGAATAATATACTAATGTTCCTTATAGGGTTGAATCTCATGTAAGAAACTATGGACATGACATTCAAAATGTTTAGGTGAAATTTTGTCACTAAATTACAAAACATGCATATTTTCATTCTTTAGCAAGACACAAGTGGCATGGCACATGACAAAGGTAAACATGATCTTGCTTTGGTAGAAGAAGAATGTAATTGAACTATCTAGGTTAATATGTAAAAACAAAAACCAATGTTCAATGGGCAATCCATTTGTAGAAACGAGATAAAAATTTTAATTCATTCTATGTGTTTCAAAAAATGCCAAGGAATCTTGCATTACATACAAGTATTTCATGTTTATTAATTGCCTCCAAATGTATTTTGTGAAAATCCCTTGATGCCATGTTGTACAACTCAACAACAACGCTCCAATTATTCTAGAATTATCACCCCAACATGACTCGTTAGGTGTTGCATTTCATTCCAACTATATGTTGGGAAATGAATGAAAGGTTTTATTTAGCCACAATACATCACATTTTGCAAGATGAAATATATATGTTTATAATGCACCCACTTCCCTTGACTACCCAAGGAACATGCCCTCATATGTATGAAATCAACACAAGTGTAACTAGGGAAATTTCTAATTGTCACTTCATATTGCTTTGTGTTAGGAGGTGGAGCAAAGCTGATGATGTAAATCTATCCATACCTTGGTGGAGGAACTTTAGTAGGTGGTAGAACAATAGCCTCCAAAGTTCATCCAACCTCCCACCTATTTGTCTATTGCATTGAAAGTTTGAGCATTGTTGTTCGTTGAATAGGCTTTTTATTGCAAATTTTTGGCCAAGCTTCAAAATTTGCAAGTTAGTTACAAGGAGTTGTACTTTCATTTGCAAATAGGGTCTGAATAGCACATTTGCGCGCTTCACATAGGACAAATTTTGCCTCCTCCAAAGTTGTCACCTCAAATTGAATCAAGTCAGTCCCAACTTGCACTCACCATGTTGATGGGACAAGTGGCCTATTGACACAATACTTCCTTTTAGTTCTTCGAACACAACGAGTCAAATCATCTGCACAAAACTAGAACTTGTGATAGATTGGTGCATACCTTTTCAAATCAAACCACAAACCATCGTAACAAGGATTAGGTATGCCATGAACTCTTTTTTTGGCTATGATTTTGGCGTTGCAATGTTTCATTGAGTCTTTTTGAATTGCAAAACAATGAATATTTGACAATGGTGGGCACCTCTTAATTCTCCAAACACCATCCTCCCACACACACTCTTGAACCTTCAATCTTTGAAAAGTCAAAATAAATGCCTCATCTTTAATAATCCCACTAGACTCACCAACGTGAACATTTGAGCTAGTGAATCCACTTGACATTGCATTAATTCTTGGTCAAGAGAAATTCACACGATCATGTTTGTGTGAATCACCCTTTGACCTTAGGGCTATGTTAGCCCTTAGTTTTGTGGATCCAAAATTTTTTTGACCCTCCAAATGAGGTATTTTATTAATGAAGGAGGACCCTTTGGTGTGTTTAGCAACGACGTTGGCCATTTGTGATGAGTCACTAGACTGGCTTGTTCATTGCAGTCTCAATTCATCCTTACCAAGACCCTCTCCACATATTCCACCGTTCAAGTATACCTTGTAAAATGCACTTTGTCTGAACGCCCTAACATAATCATCATAAGTTGCACTGAAAAGGCATTGAGCACTTTTCCTAGACTATTGCAGCCAAATATTATGGACTATTTTAGAAAGGTTACAAGTTGGCATGTTGACAAGCTCCTCTAAGTTGAACTTTTATAAGTGTTTTCAAAGGAAGACAAATCATGTATTGGAATCATGAAAATGATTAAAGAGCTTCACAAGGAATTCACAAAGAAAGTCAAGGTGTTTCACATGTAGCATGAAGCCCTCCCAATTGTCTGACATGGAAGTGCCATAAACCCAACCAATTATTGAGCTCATGAATTACATTTTTTGTTGCAACCCCTAAAGAATACCACAAAGACCGAATTGCCATATATCGAACATCTATTTTTTCCAAAGATGTTACATTCTTATATTTGAAACACAAGGCTTTGTGTCATTTTTGTAACTCTGATCTAATCAATTGTTTTGTGTGTCTATCAAGCGACTAAGTTCAATGGAACATGTAAGTTCTTTCCTTGTCAACCATATTCATAGAAGCATTTCTAAAACTGTACACGATATGGACATCATTCCAATTGGCATGTGCAATATCTGCCATGAACCCTTTGAAATTGGGGTTTGCAAGACCGAACATGAGCATCACTTTGTTCAGTTTTGTCCACATGACACACTGAGCTTTTGTGGATTTAGATTGCATGTTGTAAATTGCAATGGTGAGCACTTTGTAGTACACCATGTTGTAAACATGATAAGCCATGGTGGTCCATTCCTGAACACGTTTGACATGATCAAATGTCAACCAACAATTTTGCAAATCACCATGAGTTGCATGTGCCTCACCAAATCAACCCCACTTGTTGGCCCATATAGTGACATTTTGAAAAGAAACATTTTTTTGCCCAACCATTTGTCTAGGGAAATAACTATTTTGGATGTAGTCATAAGGACTTTTCGACTTAAGGAGAAGTATGTTATCCATGGGGCCTTGAGTACCAACATTGTGCTTAAAGGATGTAATGAAGTTTCAAATGTTAGGAGAATAGAGGGGTTGGAACTTGTCAATTACCTTGTCAAGTTTATCACCTTGGAAATTTTCCACAAGTCCTTCGCCATTCTCATTGAACAAATGATGTGCCAAGAATGTTTTACTTGCATTCAAGGAACTTGTAGAGATTTTGGCATCAAGGGTACAAGAAACTTAACCTTTTACCAAAACCTTGATTTCTTCCAAAGCTTCCCTGCACATACCTTTTACAATAGGGTGCACATGTGTGCCAAGGTGAATCGCAACTTTTGAAAGGGATTGAAGTTTATGGATAACATGGTATATTCGATAGGGGCAAGTATTCATACAGAAAGGACTTGCAACACAAAACTTGCAAACAATTGTCACTAGAAGAAACCTATCATTTTGAAACTATCATACGCAATTAATTTTCAATTTCAATTGCATGTGACACATGCGATTGCTAAACCCCATAGTTGCATAAAACAAGTTGCACACGACTAGTAATTGCATACAATAGTATGTATGTGGATGGTATATATAGTATGAATTTATATTTCATACATTTCCATTATTCTAGGGATTGCCCACAGTGACACGTGTTCATTTGTGAAGCTCAATTATATGGTGACATGTGGCATTTAAACATTATTTCAATGTTCATCATTAGTAATAAATTATTAATATCTCAGCCATCCAATAAAATGTGAATTTGATTTTGACATGTGTCCATTTGTGAAGGCCAATTATGTGGCGACATGTGGCAATTAAACAAACCCATTGATTATTATTTTTTAATTAATTAGGTAGGTAAATCCTAGGTAGGTAGGGAGGTAGGTAAGGAAGTAGGGAGGTAGGTAAATAGGTTTTAAATAATCCAAATTTATTTTTGGGTCTAGCCTTTAAGGTTGAGCTTCTTTCATTGGCACATCCCAAATGGCATTTGGTACTTGGTTTGTGAACAAGCTAAATGCACTTATGTATATAGAGTGCACACTTGGAATTCATGGCAAAAAATATGGGATAAAAAATTCAATTGCAAATGCAACCAATGTAGTTACAAGTATATGTAAATAACCATATTAACCTAGTTTACCTACTAGCTAAATTAATTATATTATAAGTATTAAAATTTAATAGGTAACAAAAATATAATACAATGATAATATTATGACTTGGTTATTAGACATTAATGTTAATATTTATAATTATAATAAGATTTTAATAATTATGATTATTTATAATAATTAATTATCAATAATATTATATTATTATTATTTAACTTAAATTAAAAGATAAATTGGGTTAATAATTAGCTTAAACTAAGGTACTTATACGAAAATTAATGTAGTCTATCAACCATAAATATATTACCATAATTAATACTATATTTTAAATTAAAATTATATTTATTGAATTTTTTTATTATTAACGACTAAGGACGATAATAATTATAATAGTAAAAAAATAATTCAATAATAATAATTTAAATCAATATGAATTAAAAAAATCATAGGATAATTAATGTAACCTATTAACCACAAATATAATACCTCAATTTAAATTATTATTAAAAAATCTAAATTATATATATAATATTGTTAAATATATAATATTATAATATAATAATAATTATTATTGAAGAATAAAATGATATTATTATTTATTATAATAATATTATTATATATTGAATAATAATAGTCAAGTCATTAGTAAGTAATAATATTAGTAATTATAATTATAATCTTTTAAAATCATTATATGTGATTAAATATAATGATTAATAATATAATTAATTTTTTGGGGATAAACTAAATTTTGATTAAATCAACCACATGGCTAAATTAACTTTGATTAAATAATTTTTGGCTAAATGAACCATGACTAAAATAATTATAAGGTTAAACTAATGATGGATTTTTTTCTAAAATAATTAAGAATTTAATTAAAAATGTTAAATCAATTTTGGGTCAACTAGTCATAGTTGAATTTACTACAAGGTTAAATTTACTAATTAATTTAGCCATGTTTAATTTAATAATGTTAGTTTAGCCATTATTAGTGTAATTTAGCCTCCTAGTTAATTTAAATTTTTAGTTAGTTTAGCCAACATTGGTTTACCAAAATTAGTTTATCCATGGTTAGTTTAGCCAAAGTTAGTTTAGCCTCATAATTAATTTAGCCAAAATAAATTTATCCATGATTAGTTTAACCAAAATTAATTTGTCCATGGTTAGTTTAACCAAAATCAGTTTATCCATGGTTAGTTTAGCCAAAATTAGTTTGACCTCATAGTTAGTTTTGCCATAATTAGTTTAACCATTTGAAGTTAGTTTAATTTCGTAGTTAATTTAACCAAAATTAGTTTAGCCAAAGTTAATTTAATCATGGCTATTTTAACCTTGATTAATGTGAATTTAACTAATGTTTTGCCTTGGGTAGAATTAGTTAACATGAATTTAACCTTAATATTAAAGCTATAAGACTACTATACATAGCCTAGGTAGATATATTTAGTATGTTAACATAGGTATGTATTAGCTTAAGACATGATTTTTATGACATGTGTCCATTTTGTACAATACTAATTGCACACATAATTGTATGACCCAATCTCTTATAATACCAATTTTGTAGTTGCACACTAATGTAGTTGCACAACTAATGTAATTGCAATTGACACCTAGTTGCACGCAATTGCATAGTGATTAGTTGTAAACGACAAGAATTCTACTAGTATGTACAGATAGGAGGTCTTGGTGCAAACTGGCCAGTTAGGGGAATTTGGGCAAAATCACCAGTCCAACATACTTCATTTCAAACATTAAAGTGGAGGAAATGCCCACAAGAATCATTATCACAATGCAAGTCCCCCAAGCACCTAGTGTTTTTAAATCCCAAACCAAAATTATTCTTGATGTTGGAGGTTTTCACCTTACACCAAGCATGACCATCATACTTGCAGTCCATGCCTTGCATTTGTTTAGAATGGCTAATTGGAAAACAGATGGGTGGAAGTTCAAAGATGATGTCGTTGTTGAAAGTGATGGCAAAATGAAAACATATTTGACTTTGATCTTGTTGTAGTCTAAGGACCTCAATTTGTTTGATGAATGCGGTGTAACAAACATTGCTTTCAAACAGTCTATTATGGTTTCAAAGCTCCGACCTTGAACTCGATTCATATTTGAAGCCGTGTCTTCCACAAGGTACACATCCAAAACCGAAGGTGAAAGTGGGCCAGAAACCTTCATGTCAAAACTCATAGATAGGAAGACGTCTTCATAAGAAAAGTCGTTGAGATCAATGAAGGTTGATGAAAGGAAATGCAAAGATGAAACTGATATTTCCTACTTCATGACAAAAGCCTCGAGAACCACATTCACCACATATGCAATTGTCCATGGGGTGAAGATTGTGCCTTGAGAACATTGTATCAAGTTGTCACTAACAATCCTATACCTCCTTACCTTGACATCCCAATGGACCCCATTAGGATTTGAAACAGACTCCTAGTATATTGAATTTTTGACAACATTATTGTGATCGTAAGCATCATCTTTGGAGACATGAATAGAACCATGCTGAAAACCAAACATATACAACAAACATTTATCGGTGACTTTTACGTTCCCATAATCATCAATTAAGATCGTAAGATCAACCTTGCCTTCAACATAAAATGTTGTCATTTCTAATCACAAATTATAGATTGTCAAAAAAAATAGTAGAAAAGTACGAAATTAAGAAGATGGTAGCAACGTTTCTTAAACCACACAACCACAATTTAGTTCACCACCATGAACATTGAACATGTCAAAGAATGTCATAGGAAGAAGTAAGCAAAAGGGAAGAAGGTGAAAAAGTCAATTCCAGTGACGACTAATCAAAACTGTTATATGTGGGATTTTTTAGAATCCTTCATAAGGTTGTCCATAGACCATTCCAAAAAAAATTATAGAGATAATTGCCTCATTTTCAAACCTATCTACTACATTTCATTCTTAATAACTACTTCCCTCTTTTCATAATTTTTTTAAAGACTATTTCTTACCTTTCTTGAAAACTACCTCCATTTTATTGTTATCTCATTTTGTTTCCCTATCCATTGACATGTGTCTACATGGTATAAAGTCATTGCTAATGTGTAGCATTGCGGGGATAAAAAAAAGTATAGATATTTTGTCACAACATAAAGTTTATAAGTGTAATGACTCTTACACCGTGAATAGTTTCAACCAAAAAAAAAACAACTATTGAAGAACAATGGATAAGACTAATAAATAGGTTGGAATGAAAGAATTCATAAATGCACATTTAACCGATTCTATTAAATGAAAAAGGTATGACAATGTTCAAGAACTAACAAGATGTTAGTGCTAGTATTACGAATTACAATCTTCTAAATTATTGTGTTATGTGAATGGTAAGTTCATGTTGTCATTGTGTGAGCACTAAGGGTAGAGCCCAACATGTACATAATAATTCCCTGACAACAAATACATACAATGCATAACAACCAAAGTATTAAATGCTTTATGAAATAATTTTCTACCTTACGATATAATTCTTGCACTTTCAGAGATCTGATTGGGTTACATCTTCCACCCTTGGGATCTTAAAACCCAATTGTATTTACCTTAGGGAACATTTTGAAAGCATGATTAAGAAAATTAATGCACCATCCAAATATGCTAGTGATTTTTCGTTAAATTGTTACATAATTATGTAGTAGTTGGACATGTCAAGACAAAACTTTCAAAAAAAATGTTTATACATAGAAATATGGAAATATCTAGGTTCAATGAATTCAACGACAATTGCACAAGGATAAATAGTTATTATCATTATGAGTACAATCCAGGAATGTTAGAACAATCCTTTTTTTACACGCTTAGCCCACTCCATTCCATCAATTAAGATCAAGAATGCTCGGTGGCAACCAAAACCCCCAAGAATTATACTAACAACTAATGTACTTTTTAGACCCATTGTTTTGTAATTATTCTATGGAATGAAGAGGGGTACATTGAAATTATTCTAATAACAAATGAGAATGAGGGGTACATTCATGACGATAATGGTAGGGGAAAAATATGGATATAGTCTCAATTGATCTTCATCTAAAGAACAATTATTTTAAAAGTTCAATAAGAAATACGAGTTGACGAAATAATTGTCTACATCAAAGACTTTAAAATAGGACACTTAAATCATGACTAACATTCAAAAAAATGAAATGGGTCAAATGGTTAAAAAATGATTTATGATGTAAAATTATCGCCACATTTGAAGAAAAAGAGGGGCAACAAACCTTGGGATGATGTAGAATGATGTGGCCAGTATAGATGCATAAGCCCAAGAAGGATTAAATTCAATTCACTATTACAAAATGCGTCCTAATTCACTCTAGGTTTCACTAAATTTTGAATGAATTTGGACATTTTTACATGGTGAAATTGTTTAACCCCTTAGTGAATTGGGACCAGTTGCTACGAACAATGAATTGTTTCATTAGTACCTAGTGAAATAAGGTTACTCTCAAGTGAAATACAAATTTACCAAACCATTCACTTGCTAATTAATTAACTAGTCAGCATGGAAATCAATTAAAATTGTATTGATAATTTCATGATTTTAAACCTATAATGTATTGACATGTGTTACTACTTAGGTTAGGTTAAAAACCTAACCTATGTAAGTAGGCCATGTAATCAACCTAGGCACCTATTATAAGATTTAGATAGGACAATATTCGGTCAACATACCATTGTTGACCACACACAACACCACTCAGGAAGTTTGATCCTTTGACCTTTGGATTAGATGCAAACACCCTTACCATCAAGCCATCCCACTTATTATGATAATATGTTACATTACATTCTATTTATCATATATTTCATTTTAAACATTACAAAAACATAAACTTTGAAAATTCATATCTTATTGAGATTCTACTCAAATGAAATGATTTGAGTTTTTTTTTATATAAATTCAATAATGTACATAATTACATTTATTTCCTTTTGAAAGTTTAAAATCATTTGAACAAGAAAAAAAGTTGAATATCATTATTCAATAACATTTCAATGACCATTATTTTGAAAATAAAAAAGTTTAATAAATGGATAATTTTTTAACTAATATAATAATATTTTAAGTTATTTTCAATTATTATATGACTGTTTCTCATCAATTTAAATTATTTCACCCTACATTATTTATGACTATTTATGGATATTTTCAATTACTTTTTGGTTATTTTTGGATATTTCACCCTAGGCAACTTTTGGTTACTTTTGGTAATTTTAGCTTATTTCACCTTAGGTTATTTTCGGCTATTGTAAGTTTTTTTGGTTATTATTGGTTTTTTTTGTTATTGTAAATTATTTCAGTTTAAGCTATTTGGAACTATTATAAGTTACTTTTGGTTATTTTAAATTATTCATGTTAGGCTATTTTTGATTATATGAAACTATTATTGGTTATTTTTTACTATTGTAAATTATTTCAGTTTAAGCTATTTGGAGCTATTATAAATTACTTTTGGTTATTCTAAATTATTTCATCTGAGGTTATTTTCGATTATGTGAGGCTATTATTGGTTTTTTTTCTATTGAAAGTTATTTCACCTTATGTTATTATTGGCAATTCTAGGTTATTATAAGCTATTTCACCTTAAGTTACTTTTGTTTATTATAAATTATTTCACCCTAGATTATTTTTGGCAATCCTAAACAATTTTAATATATGGCTATTAGTTGTTATTTTATTAGGGCTACTGGTGGTCATTAATGGCTATTGATACTTATTTTATTGGTGGCTATTAATGGTTATTTTATTGGTGGTTATTATATTAATGGTTATTCTATTGGTGGTTATTCTATTAATGATTATTAATGGCTATCCTATTAATGGTTAGTGCTAGCTATTCTATTAATGGTTAGTGGTGGCTATTTTATTAATGGTTACTAGTGGCTATTATATTAGTGGCTATTTTATTAATGGCTATTGATGGCTATTCTATTGGTGGATATTGGTGTTTATTAATGGTTATTGGTGGTTTTTCTATTAATGGTTATTAGTAACTATTCTATTAGTGGCTATTGGTTGTTATTTTATTAATGGTTATTGGTGGTTTTTCTATTAATGGTTATTAGTAATTATTCTATTGGTGGCTATTGGTTGTTATTTTATTAATGGTTATTGGTGGTTTTTCTATTAATGGTTATTAGTAACTATTCTATTGGTGGCTATTGGTTGTTATTTTATTAATGGTTATTAGTGGTTTTTCTATTAATGGTTATTAATAATTATTCTATTAGTGGCTATTAATGGTTATTGGTGGGTGTTATATTAATGACTATTGGTGATATCTTATTAATGGCTATTAGTGTCTATTCTATTAATGATTATTAATGGTTATTGTATTATAAGTTATTGTTGGTTATTATATGTTATATTACGACTATTGGTGATCATTCTATTATAAATTATTGTTGGATATTCCTAGTTATAATATCATAGGCTATTGATAGGTATTATATTATAGGGTATCTTAAATTACTTTTCATAGGTTATTATTTTTTATTTTAAATTATTTTACCTTAGGTCATTATATTATATTTTATATTATTTTAAGTTATTATACTTATGATAAAATAATTTATAATAATTTAAAGTATAACTTGAAATAACATATATTAATTTAAAATAAAATAACCTAAAATATAGCCTAAATTTAATTGAATAATTTAATTTAAAATAACTTAAAATCTTATAAGCTAATTAAGATACCTTAAGGTAAAATAACGTATAATAGTTTAAAGTACAATAATTTATAATAGCCTATAATAACATAATATATAAGTTATAATAACTAAAGTAATTTAAAATAATATAAGGTATATCATAAAATAACATATATAATATTTAAAAACATAGAAATAAACCTATTTACTATATTAAATTATAATAGTGAATTATGCTAATTAGTAATGAAACGTGATGTTTACATAGTGATATTATAGTGAAATAATTTTCACTAGGTTGAAATCAATAAAATGCAATGAACTTATTTCACTTTTAATGTCCCATAGTGATTTAAGCTAGTAAATTGCACCCCACTATTGTAGTAGTGATTTTTTATGCCAAATGTGAAAATATGAGAATTTTACAAAATGGATATGTCGTATAATTGCACTCCAATAAAGGCGATAATTGTAGCAATATTTATAACGAGCAAAAATGAAATGATAGCATATGGATAAAAGATGTTGTTAATGACAAATTTATTACAATGACAAATATGAGAAAAAAAAAAAACGATCAAATCCCCACTATATTTATTTCAAATTTAACAACAATTTAATGGAGAACTAAAATATCCATTAAGACGGCAAGTTGGAATTATGAAGTTTGACATACACACAAGTAATAACAATTTCAATTTAAGGGTAAGTAAAGGGGTATCAAAGTATAAAATAAACGACAATACATCAAAATATCTAACTATAATATCTTCTTTGAATCTACAAATGTCGAAAGAGAAAGACAAAGTGGTAGAACTTGTTCCTTAGAGAAGGCGAAAACAATATTTTATGTGGACATGATTGAAACAACGCAAAAGGAGGAAAGAAATGGCAAAAACTAAGAAAAGGAACATCAATCTCCCCCATCACGAATAAATAGACGAAGAAGTAAGGTCAATTCTTAAGTTCAATTTTTTTCCAAAGCATTAAAGCTTTTAGGGCATTGTTTTAGGGCAAATTTATAAGAGGTAGGTTTGTCCATTTTCAGGATGAGGTTTCTCCATCACAAATGACCATAAGCTAGGAGATAAGACACTTTCTTATACTTGAATTCCTTTGCTCTTCACCTTCTTTTTTGAGTTTAAGACTTGAGTCCTTTCAAGAGCACTCCAAATTTCTTTTCTTTAAGGGTTATTTTGGTCTTCACACAATGTGGTCAAATAAGAATGTCTACTGCGAGGTCTTGAGCAATTGAGGACATTCTTGAGTAAGTTTTTGTTTTTCTTTATGTACTTTGATGGATTCTTCAAACCTATGATAGTGGGAATTTTGCAGCAAACGATGTTACACATTGAGCATTCTCGGGAGCACTTGAGAGTTCAAGAGTGCTCAAAATACGTAGAGTATTTCTACAAAGGCTCTATCTCTTGTCGTGGTCTCTTGAGTAGGTCTAGAGTAGCAGTTTGAATTTTTTTGAGTTGTTCTCATAAAATGTAGGTTTGGAACATGTCTGTAGCAAAATAAATGCGCATCGAATGTTTATCTAAGCACCTAAGAGCATTGTTGAACTCATCGATGCTCAATAGAACATTCTTGAGAAAGGGTTTCATCTTTCGTTAATTTCTTGATAGGTTATTCACACTTGAAGTTCGGGGAGGTTTGCAAAAAGCTTGTTCACTTGTCAAGAGCTCTTGAAGGCACTCAAGAGTTGAACAAACCTAGTAGTAGAAATAATCTTCTTGGAACGGTTTTACCTCCAACCGCAACACCTTGAGAAGGTTTGCAAAAACTTCAATGGAATGTTGGGTGTTCCATTTAACACTAGAGACCTTGGGGGAGGTATATAACAAGCTTTAACACTCGTTGAGTGCTCTTGAGAGCATTTGAGAGTTCAAGAGAGCTCGAGATATCCAAAGAGCATTTTAGATGTTTTTTCAATGTCTTTTTTTAGAGCACCATTAATGGCAGGTCTATAAGAAGATTAATGGCACATCGATTTCTCTTTTGAACACCCGAGAACATTTTTGAGCTTGAGGGTGTTCAAGAGAGCATTCTTTAGTAAAGGTTTCTTTTTTCTTATGTTACTTAATAGGTTATTCAAACCAGAAGTTTCGTGTAGGTCTGTAGAAAGTTTGTTCATTCGTTGAGAGCTCTCGAGGGCACTTGAAAGTTCAATAGACATAGTAGCAAATAATTTTTTTTTCAAATGGTTCTTGCTCACAAAGTGGCGCCTAGAAAAGGTTTGTAGAAGGTTCAATGGAACGTTGAGTGTTCTATTCAACATTACAAACATTGGGGAGCTGGTATGTATAGAAAGTATTAACATTAATTAAGTGCTTTTGAAAGCATTCAAGGGCTCAAGAGAGCTCGAGATATCTAGAGTACATTTTAGATTTCTTTTTTATGTCTTTCCCTAGAACACCATTTGCAACATGTCTACCACTAGATTGATGGCACATCGATTGCTTTCCTAAGCACCCCAAAGCATTCTTGAGCTCAAGGGTGTTCAAGAGAACATTCTTTAGCAAATGTCTTGTGTTTCTTATGTTTCTTGATAGGCTATTCACACCAAGAGTTTTAGAGAGGTTTGCAAAATGCTTGTTCACTCATCAAGAGCTCTCAAGGGCGACTCAAAAGCTCAACAAACATAGTAGTAGAAAGATTATTTTTCGAATGGTTCTTGTTCACAACATGGCACCTAGAAAAGGTTTTTGAAAAGCTCAATGGAATGTTGAATGCTCCATTGAGCATTACAAACCTTGGGGGAGGTATACAAAAAGCTTTAACATTCGTTGAATGCTTTTAAGAGCATTTGAGAACTCAAGAAAGCTCGACATATCCAGAATACCATTCTAGATTTTTTTTTATGTCTTCTCCTAGTACGCCACTTGTGGTAGGTCTGCAACAAGATTGATGGCACATCAATTGCTCCCCTAAGCACCCTAGAGCATTTTCGAGCTCGCTGGTGCTCCAGCGAACTTCCATTAGTTACTATGAACTTGTATGAAATATCTCATCTCAATTTCGTTGTGCAAGGTGTGGAGGCCATTGCAGATGAGAGCTTCTACATATAGGTGAGATGCAATATTGTTATTTTGGCATATTCTTTGAAAGGCTAAATCATTTTCTACACGTTATTGATAATAAATAAACTCATTATTAGCCGAAAGAACAAAGTAAGCTAATTCAGAAATAGGTGTAGGGATCTGGAACATGGTCCTTTGTGAATCTTATCTAATTTAAAAATTGTGGAATTGAATTTTTATCATAGACAACTCTCTAGAGTAAGGACATTAAATTGGGCTATAATTCCACTCAAGCTCAAAACGAAGTATGTATCATCATTTTTTTTTAAAAACTTGAAGTATGTAATTTTAAGTATGAGACAAGTGAGAGGTGGGATTTATGCTTTCCAAGAGTTTTTTGGAGGAGAGGATTTCGATTCCACTACAAGGGTCCTATGATTTTAAGACATAAGTCTTTGTCATTAGGTGACTTATTTTTTGATTGTTAATATTGAATTCTATATATCTAATATTTCTTGCTTTACATGGTCAGGTTGAATTGTAATTCGAGTTGCAAATGTGTAACTTAAGCCTTAACCTAGGTCAGTGCCAACTATAGGGCCTGATATATATTTAGATATTTAATATTTGAGTTAATATTTTTTCATCCTAGAATATCTCTAAGCCAAATTGCAGTTTGTGGGCTTGTAGATCACTTTGACCCCTATGGTCGGTGAGGACTATAGAAAATAATACCTAAAATATGAAAATATTAAACTATTATATATATTTTATTTTGGTATATCTTTAATCCTACATGTACTTCTTTAGCCTTTGGAACATTTCAAACCCTATAAACGTCATCGGTTATTTCTTTAAGTATTGAGTATTGGCATTTAATATTTTGCCATTCTGGTATATGTCTGAGTCAAATTGCACTTCATATGCCTTTAGAACACTATGACACCTTTGGTTGGGCACGACTATATAGTTCATGCGATATGGTCCAATCCGACCATAACGAATATATTCTGAATATTGTAATATAATGTTTTTCCATTATTCAATATCTTTGTGCCAAATTTGCAAACCATTGGCCCTGTGATCACTCCAATCCTTATGGTTGGTGTCGACCATAAGGAATCAAGGCCAATAAGATATTTATAATTTTTCGTTTATTTGTATGCACAGACAATGAATACCTTCTACTGAATTCATTGATCAGTAATTGCATCTCAAGGATTTTTGTTTAATCTATGAATATGAATTTCTTTCATTATTGTGTAGGGGGAGAGTAGTTACAAGAGGACCATAAAGGTTATTCAATGGCAAAATAACTTGAATATTAGAGAGATTTTGAACTAGTACAAAATACTCCCAAAGAACAAGGTTAAGATGAGTATTCCTTTATGTTGCGTTTTTTCTATGCCAATTGTTAGGCCAACATTAAAGGTTGATGTGCTGAAAATAAAGCAAGTTTTTTTCATGGGGTATCGTGAAGGAGAAAAAACATTATACATTTTCCTCAAGAAACTTTAAAGGTGAAGAGGAGCTTGTTAGCAAATACATGCCTTCTTGGAGCACTTTGTGGACCTACAAGAACGTAAAATTTGAAAAGTTCTTGCTAGAAGACCCAGATCTTTCCTGGTTATGTCGAAAGATGTTCCACATCTAAGATGGGAATCACCGCCTTCAAACATGTTGGCCTTACATTGATTTGGATAATCCTGATGAGGAGGATTGACACATTTTTGTTGATGCCTTTATTTTGGATATGATAGATGGCCTGGTTGAGCTCCTCATAGCCATGACCGACTTAAGCAAATAGGATTTCAATTTTCTTACTCAATTTTGTTTGCATGATAGACATAGAATTTCATCATTTTGTTTTATCTCAAATAATCATTTTCTTGTTTGTAGGTCCATTGAGATGGACCATGTGAAGCCTTCATTAGTTCATGACTTTTTCCACATTCAATCCATCAGCATGAGTCCCTTGAATTAGTTCAAGGAGGTTATTCTTGATGAGGTATACAAAAAATGCAATTATAAAACTAAGAAAACCTAGTATAGCCTCACCCAAGAGGCAATTTTTCAATATATGTATAAGGTAACCTCTTGGAATCTCATTTAAAACCTTTTTTGCAGCAACAACAGCAGTATCAATTTCATTGTCCTATTGATTTTGATCTTATTTTTGCAGAAGAAACTTGCGATAGTTGTTAATGCCGCCCATTGGTTGTATAATGCGGAGGTCCTAAACCGTACTCTTTGTGACCCGAAAGTGTTGTCCCCATTAAATAATAAGGCTATGGAGAGCATCCAAAAGGAGCACATGACAACATTTCATAAGAGATTCCTTGTTTGTGACCCATCACTTGGATCAGAATTTCTTCAACCAGTACATGTTCATTACAATATGAATCCAGATCTAGAAATGATGACAGAATAGCTACAACTTATTGTCTCCTCTCAAGTGAACTGTGAGTAGAAGGTTTTTTGGCTCAAATAATAATGGAATCAATCCCTAGTCCTTAAGGAAGCACAAAATTCCCAAAGGTTGGTGTGTCCAATGCCATCTTTGAGAAATGGCTCCATAAGGCAACATTTTGGTACCAAGTATTGGTGATTGAACCTCTTTCAATTGAACAATTCTTTGAATTCGAATGTTTATCTTTGTCCATGTTAGTGGACTTTGATGCTCAATAATGTTCTTTTGTACTTATGTTGGAAATAAAGGCATGGAAACTCTTTAATAACATAGTGACAGACCTAGGGGTTTTCATCTTCAAGTTTGTTATAATACAACCTCGAGGAATTTACAAGTCATTGGAGGCTTGAATTGTGGGAAAATGTCTTTTTTTGTGAATTCAAACAAAAAGGTGCAATATTCAAGACTAAAACCTGGAATTAACAAATTGGTGGTGAAGAGGCATTCAAGTGTGTGGTCTATAGGTAAGACACCTAATTTGTGCTTCTATTCCCCTCATTTTTTTGTGGTGTTGAATTCCCATATTGAGCCCAATTGGCGCTTGTAGGTATTTTTTGCATGTACTTCTGGGCAACCAAACTATTCGAACTCTTCCTTTGCTTTTGATGATTTGGTGTGATCCTAAAGTTGAAAGTAACATGTTCAAGAGGGACCTCTTTAAGGATAGGGGACCTACCCACCTTCCATATTGTGGTTGGTACTTGGATTGCCCTTATGACACTAGCATAGAGTCGAAACATGAACTCAGGAAAAAGTTTGGGGAAACCAATTTGGAGAAAGCTACTTCAATAGATTTAAGCTTAAGGGGTGTCAAGTAGAGCCAAAGTGTAAAGATAGTAAGAAAGTCAAAGTAGCAATTGGTTGGACCTTTTGGTGAAAATCCAAATATCGAAAACTTCATTGAGGTAGTGGCTATTGGAGAGGAGGGTGCCACATAGGATTGCACGGTTAAAACACTAATGACATAGAGGCGCCTCAATAACATGAGCTTAAATTTAAGCTTGGAGGACCTTCAAGGTTCCATTCACAAAACACTTGATCTTTCCATTGATTTCCTAATTCAATCGTCAATTTTAACCTTTCACCTTTCTTGGCCTAGTCTTGTAAATGCAAAAGCATCATCTAGTATGTGGCCTTTTCAATAATAAGAGTTGAATGGATCACTAACAAAGGTACTCTTTCAATGAATTTTTCACATAGATTTCACATTTGTGTAAGTCTACATCATGATCTCCACCACTAGTAGTAGTGGATTTTGGATGTTGATGCCAACTTTTCTTATTGCCAATGTATAGGATTCTGGATATAGGATGCCAACTTTGTTCATTGTTGAAATCCCATCCAATTTACCAGTTCCTTTCGTGTCCAAACACATGATTGATGTCCCCTTTTGGAATTAACACATAGAGAACTGTGTATGGAGTATTTGGTTTTGCAAACAAGTATCTCTGTCCCAATGGTGTATTTGTAGTTTTCCATGATGATCCTCGTGTGTTCTAGGAAATCAAATCCTACTTGGAAAGAAATGGTTATGAAAACTAGTCAGTGGGCAGTAATTAACACTATGCCACAAATGAGTAGTGAATTATGGGGGAAAATGGTAAGCTTTTGTTTGCTTTCTTTTCAAAGTCATGTTGATTCAAAACATTCATTATCCATATCTAATGTTGCTAATTTTATACTTGCAGACTTGATTGAATTGGGCCACTTTTCTTGTTCACCACGTGGGTGGTTTCAACTTTTAGGAAACTCACTCGGACATGGTGAGGCTTGGGCTGTTGTTGGTGGAAGACGGTATCTTGTACAACAGGAGTAACATTGATTCAATGTATAAATCTTTTAAATGAATTCCATTTGGAATAGGGTAGGAAATCCATGTTTCCACATTGGGGGCTCTGATCCAAGTGTGTTTTTCTAAAGGTTCTTTGGTTGTTGGCATGAACTTTTCCACAGTTAGCTTGTTTGAATCTATTTGGAACTTTATTTTTTATTCTATCTTCTCTGCACTCTCCCATTCTTATGGTATGCCATTGTCTTCTCATGAAATTATATTCATGTTTATTAGTCTTTTGGTTATCATGTTCTTATTCTTGAACTAGACAATGATGTTTATGAGGAGGTCATCAAGCCCCTTCTAGAGGAAGTTAGACCTCAAGTCAATCTTACGATGTCTACCTACAACCCCTTGGATTCCGCACCTGAGAAGAAATTGAGAGTGAATTTCAATTGTGAATAAATTTAAGTTTATTGTAGTTCAATTGTCCATTTAGTTACTTGTATCTTTTTTCAGGTCTCACACTTTAGACTAATGTTTTGTGTGTTTTACAGAAATACCCAACCATTTCCATCTCCATTTGTTCCATTCTATGTTTTGAATGACTTTTTCCCTAGTCCCCTTACCCACATATCATTACCTGAATATGTAAAAATCATCACTCGACAAATGGCCACCTACTCCACATCTCCATCTTTTAGTAACAAAAGGAAGTATGGTAGTTCTGTACTAAAGGCTTACATTTACACTTTCAATGAATTGCACAATTTGTAAATCTTTTAATAGTATGAGTTGCCACATAGTTGACAACTAATTCTAAATAAGTTGAACACTCTAATTCCAAAATAGTGGACAAGTAATAGTTATGTAGTGAAACCATAGTGGCACATTTAGTTATAACTTAGTTGTAAAACCAACCAATTTAATTGATTCTTAGTTGCAAACAAGTTGTAAATTCTAAATGTTATGGACCTTTACCAAATCGCACACGTGGCATGACTGTACGCATCAACGTTGTACGCCAATTGCAAAGTAGTTGTTCACTCGACATTAAAGTTACACCAATTGTAACATAGTTGAGATTAACCATTTCATTGCAACTTGTGATCATGGTCAAACTATGGTTGATTATCATTGTATATACTTTGCATACATATGTTCATATAAAGTCCAAGTTACAACTAATGTGTAACTAAATTACAACTATGAAATATTCTAACGTGACATTTTAATTATTAATTCATCATATTTCCATATTGTAATTGTACCCTAGTTGCATAGTAGTTGCTATGACAATCTAGTTGCATGTCAATCTAGTCTTCACAAACACAATTTCTCGTAGTGTTGTTTTTTTCATTGGAATTAATCCATGGATAGACACAAAAAACAGCAAATCAAGCCAAAGTTACAAGAAAAACATAGGACATTATGCTATGAATACAAAAATGCCATTTTTTTAGAAGAGGTTAATGTTCAATATGTAACAATCTATTGTTGGTGGTATTCTTCGAGTGCCACTAATGAAGCTAGACTTCAAGAGTTGGAGAATTAATTCAGTTTTTGGCGCTTTCATATGAGATAATGGGGAGGATTTATGATACATGTATTATTTTCAACCCTCCCACACATGTTTTCTTTCTGCCCACCTTCTTGACAAGTTCACATCTACACTACTAATCATTGCATAACAAATTTATTTTTTCTTGCATAAATTTTCTTTTGAAGAGCTTGCAAACATGCCCACATGCAACCTTGAATTATCTTTTTTTTCAACTCTTTATTTTGCTTCGGATTTTGTTTGCACTGTATTTTGAATTATCGTGGTTAAATATATATTTTATATGTTGTTTGCATGATCTTTTCCATAAACTTATTTGGTCATCTTAGGACAAAGCTTTTGATTCTTTGGTCCCTATGTTGTGAAAATTCATTGCAAATTTTGTTCCCATACTCAATTGAAATCTTTGCACAAATATTGTCTACATTTATATGTCTTGGTGTGATTTCCATAATCTAAAATTGCCATTTGGTGATGAATATCATTTGAAAACATGTGTATTTTGAAATGTCCAATTGGGAAGAATGGTGATGACGTAATTTTATTTCTTCATATGTGCTCTATTTTATCCACCGAATTAATATTTCCATCAAATTCAATTATCTAATCAATTTGGATTACCACATTGATCTATTCCATCTCTTTTTCCATCTGTAGTTCAATGGATTTTTAATCTAGAGTTTGTTCCTAAAAAGCATCCTCCTATGGTCAACGTTGACAATGGGGGAGGGTGCATAAACCCTAACCCTCATTCAGGTGATGGTGATCAAGAAAATTGCAAATAAACATGAATTGTCCAAATTACAACATGGAATATATATATATACTAGGATACTATCTAAAACTTGCTTATCTACTATAGAACAATATCATAATTTGAAATCATAACCAAATATTCTAATTACTTAAGGTTTTTTTTTTGGTATCATAAATTACAACTTTGTTTTATATGGCATATAAATTACACCTCATTTTAAAATTCTTAAATTTTGAAACATACTTTAAATTTTGTTTTAAATAAATTTTATAATTTTTAAATTCTACTTTCAAATTCCATGACTTTTTAATTGTGTGTTTTAAATCTTTTTTTGAGACTTGACTATGAGTAGTAAGGTTACTATCATTTCAATTTTCTTACCATCAAAATTCCTTTATTAGAAAAGTCCATTACCTTAGTCCTTTGTAAATTTGACTACTTTTGATACAACTATTGTTCAAGTTCAAAAGTCCTTTACAAAACCCATAATTAAATTTAATACTTTTTAAATATTAATGCCTAAACACTTATATTAATCATTGAACACAATTTGAAATGATCACCATATTAACTTTAAAATGTCAAAAAAAAAAAAATCTATTATAGTTTGAATTTTTCAAAGGCTCCCAACATCATTTTTGGCTCATGTTCACATGTTTTGACCCCAAAAGACCCATTATCACCCTAAGCCACATTTTTTCGAGCATCCATAGGAAAATGCCTTGGGCCCAAAAGTGAAGCAACCCTTAAGGCCATAAAAGCAAGATTATGATATCAATACCTTAATTGGCCTGGATTTAAACCCTAGGTGATAATGTTTTAACATGGGCAAGTCAAACATGTTTTGGTTTAAACATTTTGGCCTAGGAGTCAAAATTTTCTTACAATTGGCTTAGGTTTTGAATTTTTGAACATTTTGGCTTAGGTTTGAAAAAAATTTGGCACTTTGGGGTGAATGCAAGCTAAAGGGGCTCATTTTTTATGTCATAACTTGATCATTTGTATTGGTTGAATAACTTAACTTTACATTTTTCAATTGGAAAAATGATTTTAGATTAACAACTTGATGATGGAAAATTTTGTCTAAGTTTTTGTGAAACTAATGCATTCATTGTCAATAGTGGACATTTCAAATTTAAAAATATGGATTGGGAGCCACTTGATTAAATATCAATTTTTTGAGGATTTTAAGGAGTTTCATTCCAAATTACTTATATTTACTAAGTATGTGTTGAAGAATGAAATGATAAAATGATACTTAAAACATTTTTCTTTATAACCTTAAGATGGTCAAATTGGGTACTATACATCCCACCTTGGGATGTAGTCATTTCTTAATTTCATTGTGATAAATAATAAATAAAGTTGATGTTGGAATTTTTGGATGAAGTAATTACAAAAACATTTGGATCAATTTTAAATGGATCTATTGAATATTTGGAGGGAACTCAAGTAAAGAAAATTTCTCATGTAGAAACAAATCTATTAAATGTTTACTAATGTGTTTCTACATGAGAAATTTATCATTTTCTCAAATTTTCATGCATGATTTTTTTTTATCACGCATAACAACCTTATTTCTTGAACATTGCTCCTCACACCTTCAATTAAAATTGAAATTTCAAACAAATATATGGTTTCAAAATTCAATGCAAACATAATATTTAAATTAAATTTATGGTGCTTTAAATATGTGAATATTCAAATAATGATACAAAGTGCCCTCGCATAACAACCCCCTTCAAAAATATTCTTTTTGACACACGTAGTGATAAAAATTAACACATAATGACCCACCAAAAATGAATATGGAACTTACCCAAAAACACTTTTGAAACATTGTAACGAAAACAAAATTTGTTGTTTTAAGGACTTTTTTATGGGAAAATCTTAATGTGAACTTTCACATAATAGTAGTATGTAACATCTTTTTGGGTCATAATTTTTTTAATTATGTTAATTTGTAAATCATGACTTAAAATTTTTTTCAAAAAAAATAAATTAAGGATTTAATCCTACATCCACCTAGTTCTTTTTACCCAATTTGGAACCCTTATCAAAATTTTAATTATGAACTTTTGAAGGGTTAAAATTGAACTTTATTTTCATAAGTATATTTTTAATGATTTTTTTTGTCTTTTTCAAAAAAAATTGCCCAAAAAGCATTTTGAAAAATCTTTAGTTGGGGTTTGTACATGTGAATTTTGTGAGGTTTTCTTTAGGATTTCTGGATAACATTTTACAAAAGATGATTCGTGTCTTTTGATGTAAGTTTTGACCTAAGTTCTAGAACTTCATAGGTCAATGAACATTTATTAATCAAAATTACAATAATAGCATCTTAAAAATTAAAAATCATGTCCATTTGAACACTTTCTACGAACTTGTATGGGATTTTATATGGAATGCACGGTGCATTGTTTTTAACCACTTTAATGTGCATTTACCCTTTGTCTTAATATTAAAATCTATTTTGACATCTTTACCTAGGGTTGGTCACTTTGGCTTGGCTAGATAAAGTCGCGTCCCGTCTAGGTCTTTTCATATTCTATACCGTTGGTGATGTTCTTATGCAAACATTTTGAGCCCTTCTTAGTTATGCATGTTAAAACATCTCCACCCTTATTCCCCTATTTGGGCCTCTAGCAATGTTTTTGTTGTCCAAGATAACCAACTAACTTTTTCCCAACCCCCACCCATAAACATGAAAATAGAGACAATAAATGAGCAGAAAATATTTAAATAAAACCACTTGGACAATCATATTATTTTGCCAATCAAGAGCAACCATTATACCTTGCAATGCCTTTTGTAGGCATTGAATCATGTGCACATATGTTGACCCAAAGCCCATCTATTAGTCCAAAATGACATAAACTTGTATTTCATTTTTGAAATACTGTGCAAGGTATCAATGGAGTTGCTTTTAGTTGGATTTTAATTAAAACATAACAAAAATCATGGAAAGCTCCATAAACTTCCTACTTTGAAACACACATGTCTATGGTGAAAAGGTTCACTTGATGCTTCTAGAACCACCTACAACCACAAATACATGTTTTCCTATTCATGTCAAGTATACAACAAAATTGTACCTACCTAGGGCTCTCCATGAATAATTAACATTCCTCCCAAACTCTCCACCCTTTGCATCCCCATGTACACAAAAGCTTTTGTCTTATCTTTAGGATCAAGTTTATCTCTTGAATTCTACAATTGCTAGCAAACTCCAAAGTTCTTGGCACCACCAACACACTTGAATTCAATTTAGCTCACATTGCATCAAATAAATGGTTAATCCTTTTTAGTTCTTCCCTTTGAGATTAATACTACCTCATGAGTTTCTGAACATAATTGATACACAATGTTAAGTGAAGATTGAATTTCATGTTATAAAATTTATAAAAATGAAAATGATTTCATGAAAGTTTTATATGATCATGGAATTCCTTTTTATATTGTAAAATTCAAGAAACAAATGAAAATATATTAACATTCTAACCTTATATCAATATGATCATTGATCATAATGCAGAGCAGCACAAAGCCCAAGTTATTATGTAAACAATTATGTTATTAATCATTTGAGTTTAACTTTCAAATGGTTATGACTCCAAACCTTGCTAAATGAAATTGGTTTTAAATCGACTCATTACACTTAGAAAAACCTACTTTTTCCCACATATGAGGCTTTTGGGGCAAAACTAGACAAGGTCCAAAATGTTGGCCCTTGTAGGAAAATCAATTCACAAGAACTTAAAGTCTGGTTGAAGAAGTTGGAAATCTGCTTCAACAAATTGTGTGGAATAGCAACTGAGAATGAGAAATGACCAAGTTATTACTCAAAGAACTTGGTTGTTCATGTAGCTAGTTTGTCTCTCCAATGCCCTAATTGGTCCATCCTACCTCCTCGCATCTTAATTCAGCATAAAAGTTAAAAAAACAGCACAGCCTACAACTCTTGATTTTGTGACAACATTGAAGGATCACGTAAACACCTGACAAAAAAAATTTCCATCACCACCAGCCCTGAGAATGCTTTCTATCTAAAACCTCAGCTGATTGTTCAGTCAGCCCTAGACAATCCGCTCAAGTTCTCTGGCATAGCCTAGCGTTTGGTTTATTAACTGCAGGGAGGGGATCTCTTTGCAGGGAGCAAGATCTTTCACTTTTTGGAAGTAGACACTACTGCCCCGAATTTCCCAATTTGGATGATCCTGCCACAGCACAGGTACCACAATTTCAAATCAAGGGACACAGAAAATATCCTCCAAAGACAAATACAAGCCAACAACAGATATGCAGTGTTGTTGTTCCCTGCAAATGACTAGACAAGATCATCACAAACAAGCGGTGCTAGGGATCTCCCAATTCAAGCTAGGTCTTAAAGCCTTAGTTCTAACATGATTCAAAAGACAAGATCAGACAGGAAGGATGACCTAGGAACTACAAGAACACAGTGTTAAAAACATCGAAATAACAAAGCAAGAAAATGGATAGGCATGCACAAAGAGAGAGCATGGGCACACCTCAATGACATAACCCTGCAACTCTCGATCTGATGAGAACATCAAAATTTTCTTGGCATCAGCCACAGACAATGAGTCATATGCCTTCTCACTGCAGCCAGCAATTTCATCACTGTGCACAAATGTACAGGAAAGTATACTCAACAACAGCACAAAATCACATCATGAAAAGAGCTTTATGCAAGATACTAGCTGAAACCTTCCAGCTCCCAAGGGGATTGATGGACTTAGAAATGTTGTTCTGAAGCAAGCAAAGTACATAGAACGCCTCAAAGAAGCTACAGCAACATTTCAATTTGTAAACTGAAAAGATGAAGTGGCAAAACAATTGTATCAAGAACATACCGCACTGTCTTGGCTAAAAGGTCCATGAAGTAAACATAGGTCTCATGGGGAACAGCTTGGCGTGCACTGAGGACACGGTTGTAAGCACCCTCCATGAAGGACTGCTCAAGCTCTACAGCATGCTTTATGCAGGGATTCTCATGTGCTTCTGGTGGTAGGAGCTCCAGCTCTACATGATCCACAAACACATGAAAGAAACACAAGTGCCTGGTCACATACCAAATCTTCTCTGATTCATGGGCAAAACAAGAGTGTTTCGATGGCAGAAAACATGCCATGTTATGCCTCACAACTGTCTGATTGCAATGTTGGTGGTATACTGGCAAGAGATCCATACCAGTTTGCAAGTTTCCAGCTCAGGGACTATAATAATAGAAATGAGACTACCATACTTCTATTTTCACTTTTTATCACTTCTTTGAAGATTCTCTACCAAAGTCCACCTCTCAGAGCTGTTGAACTAACCAAGCACAAAACCAACCCGTCGTCCCAAAATAGAACAGCTTAAATGTCTCATGGTAAGAAAGGTGCTGCCTGTGAACCTGAAAGCCCCATAACTATAGCTTGTCATAGCTTGCAATCATGTGGAGTTTTATACTGAGGTGAATGACAGGAAGAAATGTTCTTGTACCTGTGTGAAACTCAGCAATTCTGTTCTGGACCAGCAGCCTGAGCAAGTTCAACCCTAGAATGGGGTACTCCTGTTCTGATGGAGAGATGAGCCCCCTGTACTATACCCCAAGAAGCTTTGTGAGGGCTCACAAATGAGGTGACATTGTCTTGTAATTGCAGACATCAACACATTCTAGTGAAAACTCTCCGAAAAGCTAAATGACATACAGATCCAAACCCTTGCTCACAAATGATCAAACCAAACCCTAACCTCATTTCCCATTGAGGAGGGAAAAGAGGACACATTTATTGCCTGCCAGATTGCATTTTTGCTTTTACCTTGTATCAGTGTAGTAGGACTTAAGTTGAAGGAAGTGTCGCTCAAAGGCATCTTGGTCTTCCATCTTTACACTCAGAACAACAGCATGCTCAAATATGTCCCCTGGATCCAATTGGTTATTAGCAAAACCCTAAAAAATCATGCTTGTTCACCTAATCAGCCGAAAGAAATGAAGTAATTGATTGGTGTTGAACTCTGAGCTCTGAGTTTGGTAAACTTCGGTCAGAAGTTCATTATGGTTATTGGTAGATTGCAACTTCTAATGCATATCCCAAAACATTAGATATACAAATACAATATTATTCTTACTTGCAAGCAAAAGCTCCTGAACTGCAGTCGCAGAAGGCTTGAACAACGGTGGTAGACCAGGTAGCTCCGTCAACTTCACCTGTAGGAAAATCACGAGAGTTCACCATTTACACAACAATCAAAACTCTTTGAACACAAAGCAAAATTGTTGCAGCACAACAATGACACAATTCTATTCATCGAAATATAAAATCAATGGAATCCGATGCATACAAAAAAACACAACGATTGCTTGCTACAAGCGACAACAGTTTTGTCATTACGAGCACATCACTTGAAACCCTAAAAGTTACCAGAACTCCAAAATTTCTCAGCGGACACCGATCCGATAGAATAGAATTCAGGAGGAAGAGATATCACTAAGACAGGGAGTAATAGTAAAAGATGAGGACGAGGACGAAGATGAGGATCACCACCTTGAGTTGGGAAAGCAAGTTGTTGCAGGTGTCGAAGGAGTTCGTGGCGTACGCGGCCTTGAACTTCTGGAAAGTCTGCCTAATGTCGTGTAGCTTTTGCTCCATTTCTCCGAGGCCAGAGACGGGCATGTAGGAGAGTTAAAAATAGCCGCGATTACCGAAGCTTCAGCCGCAATCGCGATCCGCAATTACAACGAGGGCGCGCAAGCTCTCGCTGCCACAGACCTCGAGTCCACAGTGCTGTAGCGCGAGAGGAAGAAGGAGACCCGGGGCACGGGACCGGCCACCCAAGAAAATCACAGGCCACCCGGCCAAGTCTCAGGTAAATAGTAAATAGCGAACCTTGTAATTGAAAATTATTTGGCGGTAAATAGTAACTATTGGTAACTAAATGGTAAATACGAAAGGAACCTGTAATTATCAAGGGAACGTGGGAACCCAAAACATTAGGTAACAAGTTTCTGAAACCTAAGTTGGACGGTTCAGATACACACAGAAGTGGCCCGACGATATGAACCGTGAGATGCGTTTCTAGGGTTTGAAGCTCACAAAGAGTGCCGCGCTTCAGCGTTGTGAGCTCTTTCCCGTTTGCGTGCGTGCGAACTGTTGACGGATTGAACAGTCGCAGCGCCATGACTACCCGGCTGAAAAAGAACCGCAAGAAAAGGGGCCATGTCTCGGCCGGCCATGGTCGTGTGGGCAAACACAGGAAGCATCCGGGAGGACGGGGAAACGCGGGTGGTATGCATCATCACAGGATCTTGTTCGACAAGTACCATCCGGGATACTTCGGCAAGGTGGGTATGAGGTACTTCCACAAGAGCATGAATAAGTATCATTGCCCTATCGTGAACGTCGATAAGCTGTGGTCGTTGGTTCCTGAAGCCGTGAGGGAGAAGGCGGACGGCGAGAAGGCGGCTCCTCTCTTGGACGTGACACAGCACGGGTTTTTCAAAGTTCTCGGGAAGGGAGATTTACCTGCACAGGCGTTGGTGGTGAAGGCTAAGTTCTTTTCTAAGCTTGCTGAGAAGAAGATCAAGGAATCTGGCGGTGCTGTCATTCTTACCGCTTAATTTCTTTGTTGGTGCAAAATAGTGAAAGGATGTTGGTGTGGATTCCAAGCTTTCCCACCGAGCGAGGTTAGACAGAAGTGGTAGACTCATGTTGGAACCTTTTGGAAGGCTGTTCTAGGAAGCTTTGAAAAGACGATTCGTTGCCCGTGTGCTCGAAGAATTATTTTACACAACGTCTCTTCATACTAAATGATGTTGAATGATTGTATTGCGTCTTCTTCACGCTCTCTGCCTCTTCCCTTTGCTTGAGGATAGAGAGTTTTGAGAGCCAGATGTTTATACTCCACGTGTGCTTGTGATTATTGATAGCATGGTCGATAGCATTGTCGTAGTAAGCTTCTGGTTATCTTCTAATCCGTGTGCCTGGTTTCAGTTCTCTCTTGGTTTGGTTTTTCTGCTCTCCTTTTATTGTCATTGTGTTCAGTTGGCATTCTGTGCTCTATGTCCTTCCCCACATAAGAGAAAGTTTGACCTCCAATTTCCTTGCTCAACATCCTCTTTATTACTTTTCCGCAATGTTTTTATGTCTTTTTTTTTTTTTTTTTTTTTTTTTTTTTTTTTTTTTTTTTTTTTTTTTTTTTTTTTTTTTTTTTTCTTTTTTTTTTCT
>Ga0116231_10003330_pt1 | contig 33507 bp, 29 predicted proteins | sample S1TSphgellanicum_2_FD_89695 | JGI IMG/M metagenome (GOLD analysis project Ga0116231, IMG submission 89695) | Host-associated microbial communities from peat moss isolated from Minnesota, USA - S1T2_Fd - Sphagnum magellanicum MG | ecosystem: Host-associated > Plants > Peat moss > Unclassified... | reverse complement strand
GGTGTGCTTATAAATAAAGTTTTGCAGGGTTCACAAAAAAACAAAAAGTACCTCCAGTTTATAATGGGGGTATTAGCCCAGGCCAAAAATGGTGACCAACAGTTTTGGAAATAGAAATTTCATGCAGCCAATGGGAAGGCTCAGCATGCACTCATGATGGGCCCTGGTTTTTTCTGGGGCGGGGCGGGGCGGGGCGGGGGATGTTTTTTTTGTTTTTCTTCATTGTTCAATCTCTTCCCTCTGCCATTAGCCTAGGCCAAAAATGGTGACCAACAGTTTTGGAAATAAAAAATACGTGCAACCAAATGGGCTGAAGCATGCACTCAAGGTGCCTTGATTTTTTGTCTTTTAAGTTTTGGGTGGAGGGGGTCGAGGGAGGTTTTTTTTCATTTTTCCTTTGTTCCCTCTATGTTCCCTTCAAATTCCCAATGTGTTCCCCAAGGGTGCTCCAAGTAGCACCTTTCCTTAATCCCATATGTTTTGCCCAAAGTCCTCCCCTTCTCACCTATATATGAGGGCCAAAGGGGCAGACTTTCCATCTTTCAGTAGAATCTTTATATTGGAGGAGCCTCTGTAGTTTCAACTTGCTTTTGCAATGGGCCAATCAAATTGGCGCATTGCCAAAAAAAAAAAAAAAAAGTTGGACTTGTGAGGCACCCCCAACTAATTAATATGAAACAAAATAAGTAAGTACCCCCATAGTCCCCTTTCCTATCACTTAAAATGGTAAGCCTTCAAGTGTTACCACATCCTCAACTGATTTTCCTTTCCAAACCCTAGTTTTTTGGAATTTATTTGAATTTTTAGCAGCAGAAATCACTTAAATATCAATATCTGCTACATTCTGAATCCAAATCATAGGGAATAAATTCCATTGAATCCTGCTCATCAAGATCTTTCCAACAACATCAAAGGCACATTCCAATCCCTCTGAAATTTTCAGCTACAATTTAACTTAATTTTCAATGAGGAAATCATTAAATATTCAAAAACTTTTGCATCGCAAGTCCAAACATCATGGAACCAAGTCCTGTGCACCCCTCCTCTCAAGAGCTTTCGAAAGACACCAAGAACACAATCTGAAGCATCCTGGTTCAGTGGATCTCATAACTACAAAACAAACCAAGACAAACTACCTTCCTTCATAGATAGATCTTTGGAGTATATAGTTTAGTAATATCCATAGCACTTCATAATTTTTATTTGTGTATCTGACTTTTTGCACTTTGTTTGGAGAGTATATTGAAGTTTGAAGGGGGGTGATTTGTAGATGTTTATGCAAGAGGAAACAGACCCATAAGTCCCAGGAAACGTTCACCTAGAGATACCCCGCCCTCAAATTGTGGAGGGAAGGGGCTTGGCATCCTGGAAGTGGAAGTCATTCTGGACTTCTTCTTGGTGGGGGGGTTACGTAAAGTGTTAAATGCTGACCCAAGAATAAATGCACCTTTCAAGGATTCATTCGTTTGTTGTTTGTTTGAGGGACACCCAGATTCTCCACTTGGAAGGAAGGAGGAGATAGATATCTCCAAGAAGCCAAAGGAAAAGAAAGATCTTTTTTCTGTAGCTTCCATGCATGGAGGGATTACTTGGGCCCTAGTATATACCATATGGCAAAGAAGTATTATGTTATTGTACTAGAGAACATGTAAAAATATACTTTTAATATTCTATTATTTATTTATGTATTATTGATTTTTCTTTAAAAATTTTGGGTTGAGGTGTTGTTATGAGGTTGGGAGATTCCCCTTTTTCACAAGGTGAATATTTGTTTATATTAGGTATACTAGGTATTATGTCATGTTAGCAAAGGGGATTTTTACATGGATACCTTCTCCATACATCTTGGAGTTGTAGGGTAGAGTTGTAGGAGATTCTTTATAAGAAGTGTCTGTCCAATCCCTCACCTTGTCCATTCCAAAAATATGGGATTGACTCAAACTCAATTGTCAAAAGCAATTCTAAAAGAAATGGTTGTCACAAGATGAATAGAAAGCATGGATTCTAAGCTCTCAACTTGTTATCCAATTCTTCCCCCCATGTTTGAGGATTGTATCTAATACATAACAAGCTACCGAATAAGCTATAATAGCTATACCTCCATCCCTAGTAAAAATTTATTGATATTCCATAAGTGGAGATTCTAGAAGTTTCCAAAAGTAGGAAATGTTGGTTCTAATTATTCAATAATTTAGACAAAAGCCTTCTAAAAAGGAAATAGATGTTGTTAACAATAAAATAACCCAACCATACCAATGGTCGAATGTGGCCCCTTTGCATTAAACACATCCAACGTGCACATTTGCCTATCATTAAACACCTTGAATGGTGAAACAACATGCTCATGGACATGTGGTCCAATGTTCATTACCTCCCTCCTTTTTTGAAATTGTGTCTAGTCAAATTTGTGAGGTTGTTAAGTCGATTGCACCTTATGTGTGGTTGTAGGGGGAAAAAGTTGGTTGCTATTGTCTTTGACATCACACACCACCTCACAACAATCAAGTTTTTTTGCCAAAGTATTTCACGTACAAAAAATTTAATTTAGGTTTGATTTTGAGAAATTTTGAAATTTTGACTTTTCTAGTCATGTTATTGAATGTTTTAAAATCACGTGGTTTTTGGTTTTCATGGTTTTCTTAGAATAAAATAACAAAGTAAAGGGCTTGAATGCACACTAACATCAACTTATTGGATATTGAAAGCATAGAGGAAAGTGTTTGTGAAAGGTTGGTTATTTCATAATTGGCATAGCAAAGTTTGATGTAATTACATGGTTGTAGTAAAGAAAGTGCAACTCATTTAACCATCTACAAAATAAATTTAGTTCACTTAATTCCATGCAAAAACAATGACCAATAAAACTATTAGAGTTCCTTGCTTATAAGAAATAAATTAATTGTTGGATGTAAGTTTTGCAAGTCCATTCACAGCTAGGGTTCCAATAAAAACAAAAAGAACTTCATGACTATTTTAAGGACTTTTTTATAAATAATATTTACACAAAAAAATTAAGTAAAAAAATGCAAGATAAGATAATTCATATGATGGTGATGATTTTTCACATATGTACATAATTGTGCAACAATATTTTGGTCTACAAGCATAAATGCAAAAAATGTTGATTTGAGTTTCTATGGATAACCAAACATGTTTTTGTGATAAGATTATTTTTTATACATGTGACCTATGCCTAGAGCTAGAACCTTTGAGCTTGGTGAGTATAAACACCTTTCCAAATGGTTTACAAATATTATTTCCCTTGCAACCTTTTTTTTTTAGAATTTCAAGATTTTGAAATTTTCATATGATTTGATTTTTCGTCAAGTTCACCCAATCAACATGTAAATAAAAGAAAACATGCTTTTGTTGTACAAAAAGCTTGGAATCAATTGTTTGATTTTATGCATTTTTTTTCATTACCTTTTCATAAAAATATATAACTAGGACACTTTATATAATTAATTTTAAAAATTTAAATGGCATTTACATAATTTTTAATTTTTAAAGAATATTTTTTAAAAAATTAACATGACATCATTTTATTTATTAACATACAACAATCCACTACAATTATAATAATGTACATTGAACAAAAACCAAAGTTAGACTTTGGAGTCCTTTAAAAGTTGGTCATTCCTTTCTAGTACAATCCCAAAAGGCCCCATGTAGTAATAATATCAAGTTGAGTAAATAATTAGTTTTATGGTGACTCCATATCAAAATTAAATAGATGTACAAAGTGTTGATGATGACAAGATTTGTAAATTAAATCACCAATGTAGTGATTATTAATTAGATATATAGTTGTAATGATTTGGAATTAATTTTTGCCATGCCATCATTGAACAACCTATATATTTATTATTATTTTCTATTTTTCACTATAAATAAATAAAATTATTTGATCTCAAGTCTTCATTTCTTTCTAAAGTTATGGTATGAAAAAGAAAAATAAGAAAGAGAAATTTTATGAAATAAGTCGTTTACAACTTTGTTGGTAAATAATTTCAATCTTAAATCAAATCATGAACGAACCTTTGGAACTAGTGCTAAATTTGAATGAAATAAAACCATGATAGAAACTTTGGTGAATATTGTTAAATATGAATGAATATGGACCATGATTGAAGGTGTAACCACACAAGTTACTTGCAACATGAAGAAGGGTACTTCACAATGTTTCAAGCAAATAAGTTTAAAGGACTTGTAAACTACCATAGTACCTCTACCATTTTGGCATAAATTAAACTATTTTTCATTTTTCCGAACTTTTGAAAAAAAATTATTATTTGTGTCGAAATTTTAATAAAATAAAAATTTCCATTGTCACGTTTGAACCATAGACCTTCAAGGATAGTGATTTAAAACTGAAGCAATCTAGACACATTATATTATTCCATAACACTAATAAAATCCTATTCATTATTTTGTATAACCATTACTTGCCGAAAATTTCAAAATTAAAAAACCAAATGCCAAAGTTAAAATTTAAAATTTAATTAATTATTCAATAGTCCATTGTCAGAATGGTAAAGGTACTATGGTATAGAATTTGGAAAGATAAATTAAAAAGTGTGTTAATGAAAGAAAGGTTAAGGGTGTAGGTCACTAACCCCATGGTGGGTGAGTGCACAATTGAGTGTCTCAATATCAACAAAATTTGCATTCCTTATAAGTCCATACAAGATTTTTTTAAATGATTCAAATGGACATAGTTTTTACTTTTTTAAATGTTATTATTCGAATCTTTGAATTATACATGTTCAATCACTTACAAACCTTCCCAATTTATGTGAGAACTTGTATATAATGTAACTAATGTCATTTTTTAATTTGGAAGTCCTAAAAGGAAAACCCACAAAGTTTTTAAGAATAATGCCCCATCTAGAACTTTCAAAACATATGTTTTTGAAACAAAAAATTGAAAAACAAACAAAAATTGCAACTCATTGGACTTATGAAAATATGGTCAAATTTTAACCATTCAAAAATCCCTAACTATCAAATGGTTATGGTTTTCAAATTTTAAAAAATTTATCTAAATTTATCATCTTGTATTACATCATATATTGAGTCTTAATAACAAATTTGGAATGTGAATCAATATAAATTATTCCATTTTGTGATGGTCCAATCAAATAACCAGTCCATATTTTTCAATTTCAAAAGTTCATTACTACTAATAAATGAGTTTTTTTATTAATAAATAACCATACGGTTCTTTTCATAATGAAATTGTTGGTATAAATCCAAGTCCCAATTGATAAATTTAAAGATTTTAATCACCATATGCATTTGAATAAAAGATACCCATGAAAAGATAATGTTTCATCACAATAGTGAAACATTCAACTATGTATCTACCCTAGTTGTAAATATTGTTGATGTATAAAAGGGTAACAACTCGAAATGGAGATTTTGACAAATTGGAAGTTATCAATTGAAATTCTCAAAATCTTTAAGATAAGAAAACAAGTCAAATTTATGATCATCATGATGGATGTGAAACATGAAATTGTCCCATTTGTAGCAAATGTTGAAAAACCAAATGTTAGTTGGAAGATAGGTAATGAAAAATTACCTAGTGTGAATAATGCATATGAAAGTTAGGCCTAGTGTAACCAATATTAAAAATTAGGTCACAATGGACAAATTGGCAAACAAACAACCAATAATATATAAGCCAATACATACAAGCCAACTTGCAAACAAAAGAAACATATGCTGAATAACATAAGGCATCTGATTTATATGTTAATAATTAGCCAAGTCGACAATGGTACGAAGAACTATAAGAAATAATTAGAAAAGAGGTTAAAGGTAGTTACAAATATATAATTGTTGGCCAAACTATAAGAGGTGGGAAAAAGACCTAAAGTGGGTTCATGATTTTGAGTTTGTAAAGAGTAAACCACCATTTTTGTCCTAAGGAAAATGTGTAATGGAAAAAGGAAGACCTTTATTTTTAAGTTGTATATATAATTGTGAGTTAGGCAATGGCAAGTGTGTTAAAGAAAATTTGGGTTAAGTATTTGCAATCATGTTGAACGCTAATAGAAAAAAAAATATTATAAAGGACTATGTCAAAAGAACTAAGTGTAAATTGCTTGAACATGATGCCTATGAATAATTTAAATAGATGGCACAAGAGATGTTGGTAGGAAGAAGTGCATTATAGCAATGTGTCATACGCTAGTTTGAGTAGTTGTAATATAGTGCAAATGGAAATATAGTTTTGGTCATCGAATACATGCATGGTACTAAAAAATATGTAGGGAGCAAAAGCCTAATAGCTATTTTAAAAAGATGAAATGACCTATAAAAAGAGATAGCTAACATTTGGCAACCATGTTAGGGAATCGTGCATACATTATATTTATCACTTTGTTTTAAGTTTCATGAAAAAGGGTTGGGTAATTTGAATATGATTTGGATTTTGCATTCTTCATACTTTGATACAAACTAACCTTTGAATGAAAAAGATTATAATGATAAATATACTATGGGAGCATATAGGATTGCTAAGGAAAATCCATCCATAAAGGCATTGACTATGGACCAGGCAATGAGGGTAATCAAGTTTCCCAAATTTTTGACTCATTTTGAAAGTAATTTTTCCAAGGAATTAATTGAGAGAGAGATAGTACATGGCGAATGATGCATTAATAAACAACACAAGGTCATCAACCACAAACATAGTGATTGAAATTGTGTTTAATGAGTTCTAGATTGGATTGAAAGTAATCTAGTAAGCAAAAAATGTACTCCTAATGACTAGAATCGTACTCAAATCTTGTGGATGTAATTTCCATTGAACAAGTTGAAGATTTAATTAGGTAGAACATCCAATTTGGATGGACCTAGCAAGATTATTACAACAATCCTAAACAATGTAATGGTCCAAACTGTTGGAATTTTTTGTAAATGTAATTTTTTAAACTATTTTTTCATTTGCAAAGAAAATAAATTGAATAGTTCAGAATGGGACACAAAGTTGGAAAGAGGAGTGTTAAAGATAAAGACTTCAAAATTAACAAAATATAGAAAATGGTTACCAATGTTGGTATGTTTGTTGATTCTTATGCACATAACAAGGTGGGTTACATTGAACAATATGCACACAAGTTTCATTGAAGAGTTAAAAACTCAATTACTTATCATTGTTCTTTTCAAGAAATGGATGCCTTACAATATGTTAATGTTTTGTGATGAAAAGTGGGATTGTCCTAAATTGTGGTAACTATATGATGAAAGACAAAGGTCATCTAGATCAATACCAACCTTTTCAAGAATTGATTCAAGCAAGTATTTCCTTCCTTCCTTTATTGAAACAATGTTATTAGTAAGAACAAGAAGAAAAATGAATATGAGTCAAAAGGTTAATTGATTCGAAGGTCATGTTAAATAATTTGAACAAAGGAAAGGGAAACAACATGATAAATTAGAATACACTATAAAAAATGACAACTTTTTAGAAAGTTCAACATGACCAAAATGTTTAGATTGACTAAGAGGATGTCCAATTTGACTAGAAGCATGGGGCGTAAAAGACACATGGTTCTTTTAGTTGGTTATTTTTACTAAAAGGGGGGGAAAAAAAATTCCCTTTAGTATAATCATTTATTAGTCAAAGAGACCATATTGAACAACAAAGGTTTAATCAAATCATCCATTGATTTGGCTAACTAGCCTATTTGTTAGTCCTAGGCTATGTACTTAAAGTTTAAGCTTTATAATTATTGAAAATTATTTACCCTAGGTTATTTTACATTGTTATACCCTAGGCTATTCAAGCTATTTGAAAAGCTACTTTTTAAGCCTATTTTAAGTTATTCTATCCCAAGCTATCTTAGGTTATTTTAAGTTATTTTAGGCTATTCTACCTTAGGTTATTCTAGGATATTATAAGTTATCCTAGATTAAGGTAAATTAACTATAATTACCTAAAATAACCTTAAGTAAAAAAATATAGGAAATATAATAGCTTTGGGTGGTTGCACACTATGATCTACACAAAAGGAATCAAACTTGGATTTACATAAAACATTAAAAATATTACAACTTAAACTCAATTTTTGAAATTTTTTAAAAATTATATTTACTTTAATTAGGTTTTGACAATAAAATAAGTTAACACAATAATGAATCATATCAAATTATTTCATTTTTAAAAAATTAAATACACATTAATCACATTATAAAACTTGTTTTAAACACCCCATTTGACAACAATACACCATTTTTTTTACTAATTCAAAAACTACTTCAATTTTGTGAATAAATCAAATCAACACCTTGCCCAATTATAATTTGAATAAAAGTATGACTTCTAAATTTGTTTTTGCAAAAACAAGTTTTTATATCACCTAAATGTATTCTTGAAGCTGAAGGTTACATGTGTCAATGTTGGAACATGAAAAAAATGTAAACAAATTGTGTCAATAGTTTTTTTAAATGATTTATTATGTTTCAATAATTGTATATGAAAATCACCATTGATTACAAATTTTCATCACTAAACCATTTCTAATTGTGTAATATGCCACATAAATTTTTCAGTGCAATGAAAATTGTAAATTGTGACAAGATTTCATGTACACCATAATGTGCAACCACCCCTTTAAATAACTTATGATACCCTAAATTAGGTTATAATAACTTGTGATATTTAATAACTTCAAATAATTAAATGTATAATAGTTTTGAGTAACCTAAAATAAGCTGTAATACTTAAGTTGAAATAGCTTAAAATAGCCTAGGGTAAAAGAGTTTTAAATAGCTTAAAATATTTGAAAATAACTTAAGGTATATTCACGATTAAAAAATTATGGGTTTTTTTAATCAACAAATCTAGTGAAAAAAACACCCAATTTGGACAAGTGTAAAAAAAACCACTTCATCATTTTGGACAAGTTGATTTCGACATGTTTTTTGTGATTAGGGTGGTCTTTTTGGCTAACAAAGTAATGGACCATTTGATTGGTCATTTTGACTAGTAAATAGTGGACAATTTGACTGGTCAAATTTATGCCCATATTTAATAATTTACTCTTAAAATTATTATCAATACTTTTTGTGGTAGGTAGGTAGGTGGGTGGGTGGTAGTCTACCCTACTATACCTTACCTCACCTACCTTAACCTAACTTAGTATAACCTATTTAATTTACTTAACCTTACCTACTTACTTTAACCCCCTAAACATGTGCACATAGGTTACAAGTATTAATAATTGAACCCTTAACCTACTCAATGATAATTAAACCAAATATTTAACCAATGGGCCACACCATCAAAAGGTGTTCAACTTTTGTCAAGTTTTTTATTTGACATGTTTATTTCGACACACCATTACAAGATTGTGAAGTGCATGATAGGTAGGTATGTTGTAGGAGGTAGGTGGAAGGGTGGGTGGGTGGGTCGGTAAATAAGTAATAGGTAGGTGGATGGGTGGGTAGTTAGATAAATAGGTAGGTAATACTTAAGTAGGTAGGTGGGTGGGTACATGGGACATAAATAGGTGGGTGGGTGAGTGGGTGGGTAGACTAGTGGGTAAGTAGGCCGATGGGTAGCATATAAGTAGGTGGGTCAGTGCCTAGGTAGGTAAGTACATAAGAATATGTAGATAGGTGGGTAGGTAGGTGGGTGGGTGGTTAGGTAGGTAGGTAAATAGTATGTATATAAGTGGGTGGGTTAATAGGTATGTAGGTGGGAGGTAGGTACATAATATTTATGTTTGATGGGCTAGCCTATTACCTAGAACATTGGTCATTTTGATTAATGATGTTATGTCTTCTATTCAACTTGACTAAATGTTCGATTTAACTAAAACCCATTAGTCATTTTGACTAATGATGTCAATTTTTTATGTTCAACTTGATTATATGTCCTACTTGACAAAGACTCATTGATCATTTTGATTAAAGTTGTTCAACTTAACTAAATGTATCTCTTAAATAGTCCACTTTAATCAAATTGATTGGTCAAAAAGTATAGGTTTCATACCTTTAGTCAAAATGTATATGTCCATTAATAAAAAATGACTAGTTAGTTAACTTGAACAATTTGAAAAACTAGGAATTTTAGTAATGAATAACCAAAAATTGCCAAGAATAACCAAAGGTAGAATATGCTAAATTAGAATAAAATAAATTAGCCTATGGTAGAATAACCCAAGAGTAGCGTGGAATAACCTATAATACCCAAAACTATTGTAAGATTAAAATGGACAAAAATAGCATAGGGTGGAATAGCTAGAATAGTCAAAATTAGCTTAAGGTTAAATAGTTTGGAATAGCCTAGAACACATATTTAATTACTTTTGGATTTTACAAAAGTCCAAAAATAGCAAAAATGAGTTTTACTAATTCAAACATTGCATATCAATTATAACTACAACTTAGTGGCCACCAAGTTGTTAACAAAATTAAAAAGAGGGCTTGTTAAAATTAACAAAATGTAATTTACATTGGTTAAATGTTTTGTGAAATTGAAGTGTTTAATTTTTAATTTTAGGGTTATTCTTTGTAGTATTGGGAATGTGTTTTCAATTCCATGCGGAACACCAAGGACAAGCAAAGAAGGGCTAGGAGAAGTCATAAAGGTTTAGTGACTAGGCAATTAGAGGTTGAGGTTGAAGCACTTGAGTTAAAGAAAAGAAAAGAGGGCACAAATGAAAAACAATGACAATGTAGACATAAAGCTAAAGATTTAACTAAAGAAGAAGTAGCTAACTTTGCATAAGTTGTGGTGGGAACAAAAGATGAAGGTACATTTGATATGAAGGTGTATGGCTCAATGAAGAAGATTGCCACCTTCATAAACTCTGAACTTTTTTCTTATCACACTAATTTTAGTAAAAAGGTTGTTATGGAGAAGTTGATGATGGGTAGTAACATTATCAAACTTCATCTCCCACATTTTTACCTTCCTCTAGTAAAAGTAAAGGTTTAACATGCTCTTGTTCAAGGTTTGAAAGATGAGTTTCAAGAAGTCAAAGGAGTACAAGGAATACAATCAAAGGAAAAACTAACATACAAAGGCACTTTGTTAAGTGTCATTGTCAGCAAAGAAGTGGTTGGTGTTAAAGCACTAACCAAAGTCCTTAAGATAGACCCATTAAACATATATTATGTTGTGGAGAGAAGGTGGGAGATAAAGATGTCTAGCTCATTACAATGGGTAGTTGTTACTTGAAGAAGACATCTAAACACCCTTGATACAACAACTATTTCATGTGTGGTGAACTAGTGGATTATAGAAACATGAATAAGTCCCAACTGAAATGACATCATAAGGAGGCGGGTTTCACCCAAAGTGTACAAAGAACATGCCACACATTTGTTGCTTGAAACCCAAGTAAGGTTGACTATTAAATCCTTGTCCAATTCATGTATTTTCAAAATTAGATAATGTAACAAGGTTTTGAATATCAAATCATATGACCTTGTTTTTACAAACTTGAAATGTCCACATGTACATTGTAATTTTGGAAACCTTGATATTAAGTTAGTTTTTGATCTTGTATTGATGGGTCCAAGCATGATCGGGGTAACCGTTTTGAAACACTAAGGACTCACTCCTAGGACTCTCAAATTCACCTTTTTCTTCACTTTTTCTATGACTTGTCTTAGATAATTTCCCCTTTTTTCTCATGTCAAATGAAATAATTTTATTCCAACTTTTATATAAGCATTTAAAATATCTATTTTTTTCACTTATGAAAGTAAGAATATTAATTCCAATGTGGGCCATGTTCTATCAATAGCCCAAGATTCCTAGAAATTTCACTTTTTGAAACTTTTTACATTACAATAGGGCACTTGGCTTTTGTCACACTCAAACATTTTATGTACATTAGTACTTAAGGTGTTTGTGGTAAGAATCTTGGGCCAAGAAAATTTGTTTAAACATTTCTTATGAATCCTTGAAGTAGTTTGACTTTGTAAGAATCCTGAAACTTATTCAAATTTAACATGTTATGCATAGAATAGTACCTTAGTAATGCATCTATCCATGAAGAAAATCAAAATCTCAATATGAATGTGCCATTAAGTTATAACAACATGTTTAAGTGAGGGGGTCCAATGGATATAAAAAAAGAAAATCCTTTTTGGTACCCCAACCATGCTTTGACCCTAATGTACTTCCCACATGATTTAAAAAAGATAATGCATTATAATTACATCAATTTACTAGTTCCTAATGAATTTTAGAGGTAAGTTATATGTAGTCCTCTTAAGTTATGTTGTTGGAGACTTTAAGATATGGCAAACATTCACAAAATGTCAACATTGAAACATTTTGTGTTGAATGTCAATACATGTTGTCTCATTTTATTTTATTTTGTTGTTTCAAAATACATTATGCATTATCATTACAAAGGTTACTTATTGTGCATATTGTAAATGTATTCAATGTAATTTCATTATATATTGTGTATTTATTGTTGTAAATATTAGACTATGATGTACATTGTTTATATGTACTTGATATTTTGGTACATTTTCTAATGATTGCAATGCATATGTATGTGTAGATTGTTGACTTCTTTATCATGAATAGCTTGTACTAGGATTATGTAGACTTATAATATTTACATGTTTCATAGTTTACTAAACTTGTAGTGTTTTTAATACTTGTAATATGTATTGACTATTTGTAATGGTTTGCAAACCACATTTTATTATTATTCAAAGCAACCAACCCAAAATGCAAGGTCAAACAACATGCATTCCAACTGTTGGAGCCATATTTTGTGAAGCCCTTGCAAGACAAAAATGTATGTTGCTGTAAGTACCATGTGGAATTGGACATGCTAAAAGTTAGTTTGAACTACATATATGCAAATAAAGGGTTCATGCCGCATTAAGATACCATTGTAATCTTGCCATGTTTATTGTCAAATTTCTAAATTAGGGGATGGTAGCCATGATGGCAACTGCTTAGTTCATGGGATGTGTTATAAAGGCATCACAAATTTTTTAGCAAGATTGTGTGTGTTTGAAATTTGTATTGGGTTTGCAATTGACAACTTTCATGTAATTACAAAGTTTAAATTATTGTAAAATTGTTTTGCATGCATGAGGGGTTGAGATGGGGATGTTTCACACAAAAAAACAAAAGACTACACTTGTAAAAAGACTTAAAAGCTCCAAAAGCAAACTTGAACAAAGTGAATGCTTAATGAAAATGCAAAAGGTTTGAAAAGGATAGTGCCTTGGTTTAGTGGACCTAGGAAACAAATGATTAAATGTACACACTATTACAAAAACATGTATTTTTTATTAGAAAATCCAAAAAAAAATACCCAAAATTACCCTATTAATTTAGACAAATTGATTTGAACCCACCATTGTGATTAGGATGGTCTTTTTTACTAGCACATTAAAATATTTTTTGATTAGTCATTTTGACTTTAACAAATAATGAACTATTTGACTAATCAAATTTTTGTGACCTAAATTTATATAATTTTTTAGAAAAGAAAGTGGACCAAACATAGCAAATTACAATGCTTTGATAACTCAACTAGAATCCAAACTAGTTGCACAACCCAAAATCATTTATACCATTATTAAACAAGGTGCAAATTTTTTAAAGTGTACCAAAATCTTGTCACATCATCACCTTTTCTATTTTTTTTACTAATTTTTTTTTAACCATGTAAAGACACATTTACGGATGATTATGATGGAATTTAGAATTAGAATAGTTTTAAATATAATCCTTTTGAAAATTTTGACAACTTTTGATTCATTATTTTTTATTGGGATCAAAATATAAAGTAAAAAATGATTACATTGAGGACTAGGCCCTTTTCGTCCTATGTGGTACACCTTAAAAAAATTTCACCCAACAATAGTTAATTTGTTTAAACTGTGGTAAAATAGGTCATGTGAAAGAAACTTGTCATAACAAGAAGAGAGAAGAACCAACAATTCCTATTATACCCACTAAAGTTGCTAAACTGGTGGTTGAAGTAATTGCACAACTTGTTAAACCAACCATAAAGTGACGTAAGATATCCTTGTATTATCTATTTTAGCTTTGAACATCGTGCACTTGATTGTCCTAGAAAGATAGAAGTTCAGAACATGTTTCAGACTAAGCCAACCATTATTACCACTATAGTAACAAAAAATCCTAAACATGATAATGTACCAATGAATGTAGTTGTTGATGTCACGACACGTAGCCAAATACCAAAGCAACATGCTCTTAGAGAATGTGAACTGGTGAAGGCGAAAGCAACAGCTGATTGGTAAATAAAAGAACAATTGTATGATTCTTTTGTTCATATTATAAAGGAGTTATAAGGAAGTGACTTAACATCACAAGCATCCTGTGATTTAAACAAACCATTTCATTCAAATTGGGTTGGTCTACCAGAACTAATAAATCAACGGGCCACTAATAAGTAACTTGTTCAATTGACTCCACAAACAATATCACCAGAGAAGATTTTGGAAGAAATTTTGAGAAACATCTGTACTCAAGTTTTGGAAACTAAGTATATTATCAACTTGGGGCAAATCTTGAAGATTGTGTCAAACATCAAATGGTACATTTTCAAATAGATTAAGTCTGTTCAACCAAGTTAACTTGAACCTATTCAACTTGAACCTGCCTATGTAGCAGTGGTTATCGATCATTAGATGGCCGTGATTCAAGTCCAAGTTAGTAAGAACTTCATTGATGATGTGTTGATTGATGGAGGATCTAGAATAAACATCATTACTGAAGACTTGAATGTACAATTAGGTTTGTCAACACCCAATCCAATGCTTTATAATCTACTTATGGCAGATTGAACTATAGCTAAACCTCTTGGTTTTATTAGGGATTTGAAAATATTTGTTCATGGAATTCTTTATATGGTTACATTTATCATTATCAATAGTATTGTTCTAGATTCTAATTACTCAATGTTACTAGGACACCCATGGTTGAGAAATGCCAAAATATCCTACAATTGGGGAACTAATATTGTCACCATATGTAAGGAACCAGTACAATAAAAACCATACCTATTACTAAGAAACTTGGTGTTCAAACCAAAAAACCAAAAGTCTTAGTTTGTTATGATTTCCATTTTAGGATATCTGATGAAAAAAGGATGTGATGTTTACCATTGAGTTAAACCTATTTTCAATAGGAACCATAGTAGTTTCTACTCATATTGAACATGTTCCTTATCCAGTCTACATACCAGATATTGGTATAACAGAATCGGTTAAAAAAGAACCTGTTAAAATGGTAGGTGTATTAGTTGTAAAATTAGTTATACCACTTGACATTGTTAAACAACACTTATTAGAATCTTTCTTCCATCTAAAGGTTGGAAAGATGATTATTGATGAAACACCTATTTGAGAATGAATATAAGATCCAACCATAGCAAGTTAGACCATTACTAAGGAGGAGTAGTTAACCAAAATAAATTTGGGTAACAAGGAAAACATGCAATAGGTGAAAGTGAATTTTGCACTTGAACTGGTTGTCATAAATCAACTGATTAAGATTTTAAAGGTATTGACAGATGTATTTGCCTAGACATACAAAGACCTGAAAGGTATTCCACTAGATATTACTTTACACCAAATTGAATTGGATACCATAGTACCATTTGTTCATTAAGCAAAGTACTAGTTGAATCTTAATTTTGTTGTTAATGTTAAACAAAATATAGACAAGTTACTTGTGGTTGGTTTTACCAAACTAGTTGAGGAAACAACATGATTGTCTTCAATAATGGTTGTTCTTAAAAATAATGGAAAGTTGAAGATCTGTGTTGATTTTAGGAAACTCAATGCAGTAACAAAAAAAGACCCTTGCCTTTCACAAATGAGGTCATAGCAACACACAAATTTTATACCTTTTTGGACAAGTGTTTAGGATATCATCAAATATCAATCACACCAGAAGACCAGCACAAATTGGGGGGCTTTTGTATGGGTTGTGATGCCATTTGGTGTCAAAAATGGACTACCCACCTATTAGAGGGCAATACATTGATGTATTCATGAAGATTTTTCTTGATGACTTTATGATCTTCAATGACTTGTCAACTCACTTTGAGAAGCTGAAAAAGTGTTTTCTTATGTGTAGATAGTTTGGTATTAGCCTAAATGTAGACAAATGGTGAATTCATGGTGTTTTCAAAAACCATTTTAGGTTTCATAGTGTCCAAAGAAGGCAAAGTCATGGATCCCAAAAAGGTTGAAGCCTTAGTAAACATGCTAATACCTACCACCCCCCATGAGACCCAAGTTTTCATTAGGATGGCCCAATTTTATAGGTGCTTCATCAAAAAAATTGCTTCAATCATGTCACCTATCACTAAGTTGCTCAGAACATTTGAAGTCTTTGAGTGGACTAAAGAATGCCAAAATGCTTAAAAGGAGATTAAAAGTTGGTATACATAAGCCCTTATTTTAATCAATCCAAACTGGGAGCTTGAATTTCACGTTCATATAAATGCATTTCAGTTAGCTATAGGAACTATATGTGCACAGAACTCGATTAGTAAATTTGATAAACCAGTTATGTATGCCTTTGGGTTGTTAAACACAGCTAAAAGAAACTATATTACTATTGAGAAGGAAACCCTAGCTATGGTTTATGCCTTACACAAATTCAAACATTCCTTACTAAGTAACCGGTTTGTATATTATGTTGACCACATGGCCTTTGCGTACTTAGTTAATAAACCACAAGTTTATGGCAAAATAGTTGGGTGGTTATTGTTATTTTTGGAATATGAATTCAAAATTGCTTATAAACTTGGTAGATCCCATTTGATAGCATATGCATTAAGTAGATTTCCCAATCAAGCAAAACCGGTTGGTGTAATTGATCAGACCACTAATGCTCACCTATTCACATTATAACCATAGTAGTTATAGAGTGTTTATGAATATATGTCAAAGGGAATGATGCTAGAGATATTCACAACTTCACAAAAATAATATTTAATTCAAAAAGCTAAACCATTTGTGTTACAAAATGGAATACTTTACATAAGACAACAGGTTTTGTCAAGTTTTGCAACTTGAACAAGTGCCAATTATATTACAGGAGCTACATAATGGAGTTGGTGGATGACATTTTTCTTCAAACATCACGGTGAGGAAGATCCTTGATGTTGGTTATTAATGGCCAACCATGAACAAAAATGTTCAAGAATTCTATCAAACTTGTGATTTGTGCCAATAAACAGGTAACTTGTCAGCACAAAATATGGCAAAGTTAATTACTATTATACTCGAAGAACCTTCCCATAAATGGAGACTGGATTTTATTGAACCTATTAAATCAATGAGTCATTACTCTAGCAACCAATACATTCTAATTGCCACTGATTATGCTACCAAATGGGTGGAGGTTAAAGTTTTGTGCATGAATATAACTGTTGTTACTATGAAGTTCCTATATGACCATATTTTCACTTAGTTTGATTATCCACTTACCATTGTGACAGATCAAAGTACCCATTTCATTAATGACATAATTCATTATTTAATCGATCATTTTATCTTGAAACATACTAGCTCTACTATCTATTATCCACAAGGGAATGGACAAGCCAAGTCTTTGGTACATTGCTCATGAAATTGGTGAATGAGAATCGGAATGATTGTGATGAGCACTTGTCCATAATTTTATTCTCTTATGGAATTATTTTTAATTGGTTAGTATAACCATTTCTAGTTTAACCACGGTTAATGTTGCCATAATTATTTAAACCATTTTGATTTTAGCCATAATTATTTCATTCATGTTTATTTTAAGCACAATTAATTTATGTATAGTTGGTTTAGCCATGTAAAATATTTATTCATTGCTTAGGTTAATCATATTAATTTTATTCATGGTTAGTTTAGCCATGGTTAATTTTTCTATAATTATTTTACCCATTTTGATTTTAACCATAATTATTTCACTCATGTTTATTTTAGCCATAATTAATTTATGAATAGTTGCTTTAGCCATGTAAATTATTTATTCATTGTTTAGTTTAACCATATTAACTTTATTCATGGTTAGTTTAGCCCATTTCTAGTTTAGCCATGATTGGTTTGACCATAAAATATTTATTCATTAATTATTTTAGCCATTTTAAATTTAGCCATGGTTTGTTTTGCAATAATTATTTTACCCATAATTAGTTTAGTCATTATATATTTAACCATTATTTATTAAGATATGGTTAACTAAACCATAATTAGTTTAATCATGGTTATTTTTCCATAATTATTTTTAATTTTTGGTTGCTTTAGCCATTATTAGTTTAATAATTTTTAATTTGTCCATAATTACTTTATTTGTGGTTGATTTAGTCATTATTATTTTAACAATCATTATTTTTTCCATAATTAATTTTTACTAGGTTAAATTAGCCACGTATTCGACTTATGTAATGTAAGCATGTGGTTAAATAGCCTAAATAAAAATAGCTTATATGTAGTACCTATACTCCACCTACTTACCTATACTTTAACCTATAAGTAACCTATTTATATAAGCTAGGGTAGGCCATTTATATTCCTATGATAAATTACTAGTTGGTTAATTAGTTATTTACCTAAAATACACTAATGAATGTGTAATTAAGTAGTTTAATATTAATTATTACAAATACATTGTTGATGACATAAAATGAATTAGGTCAAATTTGTAAAGATTATTTATAATTTGGTTGTAATTATTAATTGTAACTAAATAACTAAACATTAGTTATTATTAATTTTTATTTTAACTTAATTAACATACATATTTACTTACCTCTTTATTTATTTATTTTCCTAATTTATGTATCTTACCTAGTTAGTTTGGAATAATGTTGTGTGAATTTAAAACTCTAATGTTGTGTAAAAAATGTTTTTCCCTCCCAAAAGTTTGTCATATATTATTTGCCATCCTTTCCAAATGATGAACAATATAAATACATGCACCATAAGCATTCAAAAGATAAAAATATTTTTAAAAGGAAGGCCATTTGGAATTAGCCAAATGAAAAGGCTCAACCTTAAAGGTCAAATTCAAAATGAAATAGGATTTTCTTACCTAGGTCATCTAGGCGTAAGCTTAATCTAGGTAGTGTACATGTAAGTTTAGTAAAGGTCATAGCTTAGAACCTACTTCATGCTTTTATACCTAGTCATTAGTTATAGGCTCTTAAACCTAGGCCTAGAAGCTTAGGTTGTAGGTTCCTAAACATAAGGACCTTAAAAGTAGGTATCTAATTTTAGGCTTAACCTAGGTTGCTTAGGTTTTATTCACATGGCATAACCTAATGGTCAATGTTTAAATGCCACATGGCATAGCCTAGGTGGCCAATGTTTAGATGCCACGTGACTTAACTTGGGTGGCCATTATTTAAATGCCACATGGCATTTACCTAGTCAAAATGTTGTTTGAATAATCATAAAGTCATTTGATTGTTGTATTGACCAGTCAAAACTACTAGTTGAAATGACTAGTCAAAACTACTGATCAAAAATGCTAACCTAGGCCTAGTCAAAAAATACACGACCTAGTCACAATGGATAGGTTCAAAACAACTTGTCCAAAATGATTGAGAGGTTTTTTTGACGCTTGTCCAAAATGGGTCTTTTTTTACCAAAATTTCTAGTAAAAAAAATTAGGAATTCTAGTAGTGTAAGGTTGGAATCGGTCACATTCCATTTCAACTTGTTTATGGATTACATCGATTACTACTTATAGAGTACATGTTACCATCCAAGCTAGGGCAAACCTATAATCCAAAACATGTCAAAGTTCTAACTGGTCGTCTATTAGAACTAGAGAAACTATAGGAGAACCAGTTAATAACACAAGACCTGATAGCTTTTAACTAGTGGAACTAGTTTGTTATGGTTTTAGAACTAATACATTGAGACAAAATACTAGTTTGGAGATTATGTTTTATGGTTTATAAGAGCTATCAAAGCCATACCCCTAAGTTTTAGAGATGATGATTTGGACCATATAGGATCCAATATTGTTTACCAAACAATACAATACTATTAGTGATTATCAATATATTCGATCCTAATTCGATACTAATTAACATTAACAAGTTGAAACCCTATAGGTTTATGGAATTTCAAACACTTCAACCTGTTTTAGCTAAGCCTAGTGATTTTTTAACAAAGGAACCAATGGAGGTAACCCATTCTGACAACCTGTCCACCAAACAATAGGTTGAGGTAACCTATTTTGATAACTTGTCAAATGAAGAACTGGTTGAGTTAAACCATTTTGGTAACCTATTCATCGAAAAATTAATTCAATTTAACATTAGAGGTTTAACAATAGACAACCTAACTAAAAGAAGAATAGATGATGATTTGTCCAAACTAAATTTGGTTCAAATAGGTATTAGTGACCTATTAATAAGGCAACTAGTTGAGAACCAACTTGATATCCCTTATTCCACGCAAAGTAATGATATCCCGGTAAGCATAATTAAAGGTGTCAACTTTTTAAAGTTGACACCTTTAAGGGCAAGTATGCCCTAAAAGTTGCATCACTCTCCAAGCACCGCTATTAACAAATTTTTATATGCCATCAAAGTTATTATACTTCTGAATACTTCAACAACAAGTTCCTAAAATAACAACATGTACATGCAAAACACTAATAAAACTTAAATTAACTTCAAATCCTAAATTAACATGTACACAAATTACTCAAAACATGATGGAAGTTAGTTGAAAGAAAAATGATTCATGTTCCATAAATGAAAATTGAAACACACAATCAAAATGAAATCTAAAAGTTCCTCAACAGGTCTATCCTCCTAGTCTTATACTAGTTATTTCAAATTACAATAGTCATAATTGACCATTATAAATAGTCATTAGCCAATATCTAGACTAAGAATCCAAATTTTCAAAAAACTACACATTATTTAACTACATGTTCAACTATTGGTTTTGCCAAGTATAGGTTTTGCAGATCACCTATTGACTAACCTACCAATCTATCTTCTTAACCCAATAACATTACCTACCAGGTTCAATAACTAGTTAAGTCAATATTACAGGTTAAGTTAAATAATATGTTAACACACCTATTAGCTTTAACAACATGTTTACATTATCAACATGTTAAGTCATCTATTGCCAAAATTTGGGTAACATTATCCCTCTTTGAAATCTACATTTCGTCCTCAAAATGTTAATTAAAAGTCCTGGGTTAAATTGGCCTTTTGTAACTAGTTGATTGATGACTTCTTTGACATATTCAACACCTTTTTCGACAAGTTTGGCTTGGTTTAGAATTTGAAAACCTTTTGGCACTGTAATCTTCTATCAATCGGGTGTGTTTTCAAGGTTGCTATGGGTGTTATGAATACCTCTAAGGCATGCAAGGTATTTGAGATTAAATAACATCCTAACGTATACCTATCTGGTGTGGGGTTAGAGGTAAATTAGCAAATAAAAATTTCAAAGATTCTAACCTGTTATCTAGTATGGTGAATGAAGGATTAACATGTTCAACGTGTTCCTTATTAGATATCTTATTATCTACCATAGGTTCATTGATAATAGTGGTAACTACAATAGGTATAGTAAAGTTTGAACATGTAAAGGTATGATTTCTAAACATGTTCCACCTCTTAGTGGACTAATTGGTTTAGTAATGGCAATAGGTTGTACCGCAAATGCTATTGTTGGAACTCTATTGCTAGTTCCAATTTCCACAAATACAAAATTAAGCGGTTTGTTCTTGAAATTAGGAAAAGTGATTTGGTAGGTGTGCAAAATTCAAGTTGGTAACTTTGTTCATTAGAGTGAGCTAGCTCCATACTGTCTTGAATCTGCTCCTTTGTGAACTCTTGAACAAGTTGCCACCATTCCTTCCACTTGGGATTTATGTTTCTGAAGACATGGTTTTACACCTTGAGTAGTGTATTGTCTAGCAATACCTCCTCAAACTCCTTCAACCTATTGTTCATCCTAACATGTAGAATTGGGGCTAGGTTTGTTTAATTGCACCTTAGTTGTCTCATATTGACCATTCCAATCTTGGATTTGGGTAGTTAGACTTTGCTTTTCCCTTTCAAACTTTATGCAAGTAGCTACCTATTGTTCTTTGAGGTCTTGACAAGTTTGCTCCAAATTGGTTATGATACCTTGTTGTTCCAAATTGGACTCCTCCATTTTGGCATAATCCCATGTCATTCATTCCAAATCAGATTTGAGATGCTTCAAATCATTATGGGTTTTCTAGTTGAGTTGGTTAAGTTTGACATACTCTTGTTATAGGTTCTTAGTTTTCCTAACAACCTATTTTACCTCTATCAATTTATTGGACATGTTTTGGTTCTCATGTTGGACCCTATTCATTTGTCCTTTAATTATGACTAGTTATTTGTCATGGTTCTTCAAAGTCTCTTGCATTGTTTTTAACTATAGGCTACAAGTTTACAAGCGATTGTGGGTTTTAGACAAGTTATCTTTAACTTGCTCAAACTCAACTCTAAGGTTTGAAAATTCTTTCAATGTCCCTAGTTAGGTTGTGGCACATACTAATTTGTCTTAGGTTTTTTATGGAATGACTAGAAACTGCGATAGGTTTGAATCTAGAAAACTATGGGTTTTCCATTTGCATAAATTCAACTGCATGTTGAATAGGTTGGGATAATTCTGCAATGGGTAGTACATGTTCAATAGACATAACATGTTCAATTTGGATGTTGTCAATTACATGATCTAGATTAGGTTCAAGTTTTTTTTCAATGTTGCCTTACATAGCTATTGCATTAAGCTCTTCTCCTCCTCCACCCTCAATTTCATTTGAATAGGTTCACTCTTCATCCTCTTTTGAATCAATAACCAGTGATCCAAAGTAGTCCTAAATTTCTTTCTTGGTGGTAAGGAAACAAGTTCAAGGCTTAACCTATCCTTTAGCGTAGGCAATTTTGTGTGCATTTTCAATTGATGAAACTGACATGTTGGTAAAGGAAATACAATAATCAAGTGTGTTAATCTTCTCTCCTTCAAGAATTGCTCCCTTTTAATAGGTTCAAGTGAAACATGTCGCTACTATGCAACTTGATGCTCTTGGCTAGTTAGTGACATAGGTTCCTTTAGGGTTGTTATACTTGGTGAAGGCACCTCAGACAAAGGGAACCACTTCTTAAACAAAATATATAGGATAGGCCTTGAATAACAATTATCTACTTTGGTTTTGTTAGAAACTGGGTTAGTTGTTACCTTTTTTTGTCATTTTGTCAAACGAGTTAATTCAACTAGTAATTTGGTCAACACTATGGAACACCAATTAACAAATTGCCCCTTGTTAGCTAGGTCAAAAGTAATAACAATCCAGTTGCTAAAATAAACTAACATTTTTTTTTAATAAAAAATTTACAAAATAGCTGCAAATCTTGTATGAAATCCCTTTTTCATGCATACTACACTCCACTACTCATTCTCAACATAGGCATGTGGACTTGCAATTCTTTTCAAGGTAGTTTTCAATTAGATTTTGCTTTTGTACGAATCTGTTACTAATGAAAAAGTTAGATTAGTGCAATATTTCAAAAGAAAGAATTTGGCACTAGAACACGATAATTCAAGGTCTCATAAATTACTACTCTTTTGTGGACAAAAAAAATTGATGCGTAAAATCCTATGGATTCTAAGACCAATTTTACCACAATTGGTGTAGGTTAATGTTGATTTAGCTGTAATAATAAGTACTATAGGTTTAACTACTACATTAGTTTCTTGTGTGGTTAAAAGAATATTGTAACTAAAACTAATAGGTCCACTTTCCTCACATACTATTGTAGTTTCCTTGTGTTCAATTAAGGTATGTCTCCTCATATGTGTAGTTGATAATCTTAGGTAAGGTAATAAACTTGCCTTAAAAATAGTGGTGAAAAAACATCTATCACTTGAACTTGTAAATAGTTTGGTAGTTTCAACAAGTGTTCATAGTAAACCTCAAGACATTCAATAGTTTGTTATTATATGTTTCGCAATTGCATGTAGACCTCCTCATCATTCTTTACAATTCTAAATCACTTGCAAAATGCTTGCTCCAATTTTTCAAAAGTGCATTTTGGATGGTCTTGAACATAACTTTCTCCCCATTCAGAGATACTATCCTTGAGAGTAAAACCAACAGGTTAATGATGTCAACTTTTCCCGTTTTACCATTAACTTTAATGGCTTTCTTGAACACTTTGATATGAACATCCGAATTAATGTCTTTGACGTAGGTTGGATATTGTAGCTTCTTGTATGACAACTTGGTTGTTGGTTCTAATACATGTTGCATAACAGGTGGTTAATACCATGGTGGTATAAACATGTGTGAGTCAAGTGTTGGCCATCCAAAAGATCCAACATGTGGATTAAAAGGTGGTCCTCTAGGTGGGTTCTCCTCTAGGTGAATTTCTTCCAAATGAGTTTCCAAGTTGTTTTCCATCTTGCGGTTGGTGAGTAGAACCTTTGGGTACATAAGTTGGTAAACTTGTAATAACCTATATAGTGGTTGGAACTAGTGTAGTAACATGTTGTTGGATAGGTTGTCTGTCCCTACTAGTCACTAGTTGAACCACTGTAGGAAATTGATGTCCAATAGAATATGGTGTATATGTTGGTGGTATAACAAGTTGTTCAAATACTAAGTACACATTCCTAGGTACATAACCTATATAATTCCTAAAGATTGAATAATCAAATCCTTTTGTTCTAGTTGGATACAAACTAGGATCTAAAGGCACAAAAGGGGGCATGACATTATACCACATTGGGTATGTTGAAATAGGTAATATATCGGTTTTACTTGGTACAATTGGTGGAATAGGTTGTGACCGAGTTGTTTGATAGTTAATAGGTACTATTGTATGACCTATACTAGGATTCATGGCTTGAGTTCCTAATATAGACACATTGGGTACTATTGTTATAGTGGTTGGAAGGACAAGTTGATGACATTCATCACCTCCTCCTAAAATTATTATGTTAATCTATCATCAACAAATGGATAACAATTGAACAAGTGTCCCATTTGATGACAATATGTATAGGTTACACTTATGGCAGTTTGGTTTCCTTTTGAAACCGGTTTATGATGCGGGACTTGTGATCTTCCTCCTAGACTAGGTATTGGTCTAACATGCCATGTGATTTGTGGATTAGTGACTACTTGTCGAACGACTATGGGTGTTGCTCTAGGTTCAATAGGTTTTAAATATGGTATAAAAATTGATTGATTAGATAGTCTTTGGTCAATGTGACGAAGTTGCTCCAACCTGTTGAATAGGTGAAGTCGTATCATCTCCGAATTAATTGGGACCAAATTGATGTTGGTGAGTAGTGGTTGGTTTTGAAAACTAGCAGATGTTGTAATTGATGCATTGGTTTTGGGTAAATTGGCGTTTCTTGATGAGTGGTTAAAAGTGTTGTTGGGTCATTCTATATAATTGGTTTTGCTACATTTTGATGTTGTTCATTGATTTTTCCCCTCTGTGCCACATCCATCTTTGGTGCATTCACATGTTCATCTCCCATAGGTTGCCCTTGTTATTCATCTTGCTCTTGATGTTTGACCTATTCTAATTTGTTTCTCAAACTTTTAGTAACTATTCTTGACATTTTCTAAAATCAATAGATCCTAAGAAAGCCCTTGCATTATTTTTTAACATAAATTTTTTCAGAATGACCCCTCCTAGTAATCAAGAGTTTATATGAATTTTTTTTTATAGATTGGGCGCCTATCTTACTTCAAATCTTTACATTAACCTCACCCTATTCTTAATTTTTAAAACAAAATCAAGAACAAAATCAAACTTCAATCCTAAAATTTACACAAAACAAAAAAACATATAACAAATTAAAGTTTCAAGCATGATTGGTTTCCAAATTTGATCTATTAAAAAAATTGAATCAAATTAGAAATTCTAAACATGATTACTTTTGAATTTTAATCCATTGCATGGTCGCCAAATGTTAATGGGTTTTTCTATGCCCATCAAAGTTATTCTACTTTTGAATTATTCAGCAACAAGTTCCTAAAACAACAAGTACATGCAAAACACTAATAAAACTTAAACTAATTTCAAATCCTAAATTAACATGTACAAAAATTATTCAAAACTTGAAGGAAGTTAGCTGAAAGAAAAATGGTTAATGTTCCACAAATGAAAATTGAAACACATAATCAAAATGAAATCCAAAAACTCTTCAACAAGTCTGTCCTCCTAGTCTTATACTAGCTATTTCAAGTTACAATAGTCATAATTGACCATTATGAACAGTCATTAGCTAATATCTAGATTAATAGTCCAAAATTTCAAAAAGCTACACCCTGTTTAACTACATGTTCAACTATTGGTTCTACCAAGTACAAGTTCTACAAATCACTTGTTGACTAACCTGTCAACTTATCTTTTTAACCTAGTAACATTACCTACCAAGTTTAGTAATTGGTTAGGTCAGTACTACAGGTTAGGTTAAATAATAGGTTAAAACACTTGTTAGGTTTAACAACATGTTTACATTTTCAACATGTTAAATCTCATGTTGCTAAATCTAAGTAACAACTACCACTTCTTGCTTTATAGTTACAATATAATGAACAAATGTGCCTTTTGGAATGTCTTTTCATTTTTTCATTTTGGATTCCTTTATATTTTTTGTTGCACCAAAATGAAGTAATGAATGCTCTAGATTAGTTGTGAGCCCTACCGACACAACCATATGCATTAAGAATATTGGGGTGTGACAAGGCTATTAGGGGTTTTTAGAGATTTCATGTTAGAATGAAGAATGATGGGTGTGCATGGTTGCATGGGGGGTTGTTTTTGTTCTGGAATTTGATTTTTTTTTTAACAAAAGCTGGTAATCATAGTTTTAAAACTTCAATTGCATGATTAGGGGTGAGAAGTCTATAGAGGGTTAGGGTTAGAAATAAATAACAAAATTTGTAATGTTTGGCACAACATTGGTCTCGTTTTGGTATTTAGTGAATAGTTGTGTAAGCAAGGATGACGCACTCCCAAATCCCGAGTCGAACCCACTTGAGTGTCCAACTATGTTGAGTTACGGAAAGTTGGGACTTGAGGGGCGCTCCCGACTTCCAGCACTAAAGAGGGGTAGAGGGGCGTGCTAGAAGTCCCGGGATTAGACTAGGAAGATGGACTAGAAGATCAAGCTTGAATCTGCATCCAAACCAACCACAAGAAGGTTAGTTAGCATTCGGGAACACCCTTGGGTGTTGGGACAAGCCACGAGCAACTTGGACTACTTGGCTCACCACGGTCCGGACTCGGGGGAAGCCACCACCTTCCCCCATATAGTATACTCTGTAGCTCTCTGCCGAGGCTACATCCAAATGACTTTTTTTCCCGGGACTCCCAAGTTGGAGTCCCGAAATTATCTCGGGTTGGAGTCCCAGGACTTTGGACGGTCGTAGCTCCTTGCCCCAAACTCGGATCGAGACGAGCTTTAAACCAAAGTTATAGCTCTCGTCGAGAGCTTTTCAACGCCATGTCGCACTCCTTAAGGCGACGTCAGGAAGAGGTCGATTCCCGACTTTTAGTGGTCGGGAGTCAAACTGGCAGTTTGACTCCCGGCCCTTCTTTTGCCCATAACTTGGGCTACAGATGTCCAAATGGGCAATGCAAGGCCATTTTGGACATCTACGCTTCAAGAGCTTTCCATTGATATAAAGAACGCGCCAAGGCAAAGAGATTTGACCCCTCAAATCGTCTTCTAAGTTTTCGGGAGTCCCGGAGGACTCCATTTTCCCACTTTTGGGAGTGAGTTGCATTCTCACACTTAGCCCCAAAGTGGGGTTGCGACAAAGGATGATTTGAGATTCTTGAAGTAATTAAAGGTGTTAATGAAGGGTCCAATGGAAATAGAGTAATTTTCAAGCATTATAAACATCTAGGATTAATTTGAAACAATGTAATAATTAAAATGAGTAAGGTGATAGGTTGGTAATTGTAACATGGATTTCATAATGAACGAAAATTTTATTCAGGTTATGGAAAAGTTCAAAGAAGAACTGCAAATACATGTTGAGTCCTAGGTTATGACACAATGGTAGTTCATAACTGCAAGAAATCTAATATATGTTTGATGGTGCAAACTAAATAATCTACCTTGTTGTTAGGAGGTACTTGACAAATCGAACTTTGCAACTAAAGGTAGTGTCCAATGCCAAGAATTAAAAACCGTGCAAAAATCAAAATGTTTTTTGTTTGGTATAAAATTTTGTAGACAATTTTAGGTTCATCACTAGAAGTGGGGTCGATTTACAACAAAATCACCAAGGTACAAAAAATTAGAGAAATTTGATAATACCAAGTTTGAGGGGGTTTGACTTTTAGACGAAAGTGCACCTCTCACAATTTGGGATTTTCATCACGAGGGTACTGGGTTAGTGTTGACTTTAGGGATGACACTCGGGGCAATTTTTCGTTCATTTGTGTGGTTTGAAGCTCGTAAGACACAGTCATGCGTAACGTCATGAATTCAAAAAAAGGAAAAAATCTTTGATTACAATCAACTTGGCAATGAGTGTGTGGAAGATTTGGTACTTCGAGATGCGTGATTATAATTTATAGGTCAAGGAAAAAGAAAGAAAAATGCGAAGTAATGGTCTAGAACCATGGTAAAACAAAACCCTAAAATTAATGGAAGAAAGGTTTAAGTAAAATCTTATGGGGTAAAAAGTGGAAGGAGGTCAAAAGGATGCTTTTCTTTCTCCTTCTCCTTCCAAAGGCATCCAAACATGGAACATTCCAATGGCCACCAAGCTTGGACCCTTCCATTGGCCACCAAGCTTGGACCCTTCCATTGGCCACCAAGCAAGATGATTCCCCATTAGGCTCTAAACATTGGATTCCTTCCATTGGCCACCAAGCAAGATGCTTCCCCATTGGCCTCCAAGCATTGGATTCTTTCCAAGGGCCACTAAGCTTGGAACCTTCCATTGGTCACCAAGTTGGGGTCTTCCCTCACTTCCTTCCTTCTCCTTCTCTTTAAAGGCGTGAATTTGGATCATTTGTCTTTTTCTTTTCGGATATGATTTTCAATTTGAATATTTGAAAACTTGTTTCTACAACTTTCCTTAGGAGGAGAAGAATGATTAGTCCTAATAGATGGTGGAAAGAGAAAAAATAGATGGGATAATAGTAGTACCTTTGAAAAAATGGAAATGAGTAGGGGTACATTTGGAGTTTGAAATCTTAAAAAAATTTCATAAGACCTCTTAGGTTTTGTAGCATTATTTTTTTAAAATTTAGATGTAAGCTTGAGATTTAGTAAGCAAATGCACTTTGTAGCTAACTTTCCAATGAACTAATGCAAGCAAATTTGGATAACATATGTGATGGCAATATTGTTTTGAGTGATTAGAGGTTTGTTGTCAAGTTGAGTTTTTTGCTTTTGTAAAACCCTCTCGGGTTCTATGGCACAACTTTTTATTGATTTAAGTGTAGGGATTAAAATTTATTAGCAGGTGCACCTTCTAGCTAATTTTCTAATGAATTAATGCAAGTTAGATTTGGATAACATATGTGATAACAACAACATTTTGAATGACAGGAGGTTTGTTGTCAAGTTGAGCATTATGTTAATTCTTTAGGAGTTGGTTTAGGTGGATGATAATTTAACATAAAATTCTAGGATTTGGAAATTTTGAACTTTAAAAATATATCTATCAATTCCAAATCATAAATGATGCATAGGAGGCAAACTATTTGTTTTCAACTATAAACGCAATTCAATATCTATATATGCATTTTGCATTTTTCCTTCACTAATAACGTATGTATCTTCAAGTATAATCACTTCATAGAATTAGGAGTAGAGGGACGGAAAGTCACCTCACACTTAATTGAGAGAAAAAACAAGCAAAAGGGAAGTAGAGTTGAGAAAAGAAAGAGAAGAGAAAAAGGTAGAAAAAAGAAAACTATAGAGATTTAAACTGACATGGTGAAAATCGACAAAGAAAAAGAACTATAGAGATTTGAAGCTTTTAGAGCAATTGAAGCAATTTATATTGAACCACTTGCATCAAGGTCACTTTTTATAATTTGAGAAAATATTGAGAATTTTGGGGAAGAAAGAGACGTAGAACATGAAATTTTTTAAGCATTAAAACGTGTTGCTACTATGAGAGGACTTGAAACATTGCGAGGTCTTTGAAGACAATTTTCACCTCTTGCACCTACATTTGTAATAATTAATGATTATGAAGAGGAAAAACAAGTTGAAAGAAAAGCTACAAAGAAAGAAGAAAAAGTTGAGTGACATGTTGAAGTTGAGCAACTAGAAACTTTTTCATTAGTATCAATTGAAGGAGGATTCTTTGACATAAAAGTTGATTCTCTTGACACACCTATTGCTGTACCTATCAAGTTTTGGTCTAAATACATGATGAAGTGCAAGGGAAAAAAAAAGGTGGAAGTGGGGTAGTTCACCTGCCAAAGTAACCCATAAGCAAACACCTATTGAAGTGAAGGAAATTCAAAAAATGCTTGGATTTGGATGGGATCCAAAAAATGATAATGGGCAGAGTGAGCCGATTTCGGTGGCTTGTTTGTTGTTCACTTGATAATTCCATGACTAGACCTATTGGAAGAGTTTTTAAACACCTAGAAATCCACAAAAGATGGACGGATTTGAGGGTAGTTATTTGTGGTGAAAGAATCACCATTGACTAAATGCTAATCATTAAGCAATTTGGCATTAGTGCTGAAGGAGTAGTTGATGCAACAAACATGTTGGTAAAAAAAGCTCAAGTTGCTTTTAAGAACATAGCTAGAGTAGATGCATTTGTCAATAAAGAACAATGGAACGTCATTCGAATGAAAGAGGAATACCATGCTAGGTTTGCTGCAATCCTGCAAATTAGTTACCAACAAGAAAGGTTAGCATATTTCAATTATCGTATTGCCATCACTTTGAATTCGGCAAATAAGGGAAAGAAGATCAACTGGTGTTCCATTATGTTGACACAAATGTCAATAGAACTAACCTAGTGGATTAAGCACCAAAAGCAAATTGCAACAAGGTTAGTAGCACCTGACAAGAAGGCAACAACTTGTTACTTTGGACTTGTTATAAAGGTCTATTTACAATAGTGGTTTCCTTGTTAGAGGAGGATACATTTGTTGATTTTCCAAAACCACGACTGATTTAGGGGAGAGAGGAAAATATTATTACGAAGCTATTTAGAGAACCTTTTTTGAGGTTGTGACCAAGGAGGAATTCATTAGGGAACAACAATTGGTGCGTTTAACTAACATCTAGCCATGACTAATTCAACGATCACAACAACTGAAGATACAAACTAAAGTGTCAACACCCAAGGATTAGTTGAGTTTAGAACCAACTAGTTCACCACTAAAGAAAAAACCTCACATTTGTTAGTGAATTGTGGTTATGGAGGGAGGTGATGAAGACATGGAAGTTGATGTCATTACATAACAAAAAGACAAATCAATAATGACGAAAAGTGACCAATTCATGGAGGATTGAAATGAACTTGATTTTGAATAGGTATTAAATCAAGAACCTTTACCTGTTTAAGAAACTTCTATTCCTATACAATAGTTAACAACCCATTATCAATAGGTACAAAACTAGTTCAACTTAAACTTATTGAACCAGTTTAGCCTAGACCTATGTATATTTTTCTTGAGATGCCAACAGCCTATGCTCAACACAAAGCCTAACATAGGTTACATTTTTTTTTGAGCAAGTAGCCTTAGTTGCCCAAATTTGGTCTCAAACAATAGACAACTTAGCTGATTTGAGAACCAAATACAATATTGCATAGAACTTATTAAAAGACACCAACAACCAATTATAGGCATGTTGCCTAGTATAGAGATAAGGACTTGACTATTATAAAAACCCAACTCTTTAAACTATAGATAGATAACAAACATCTAGTTGTTAAAAATGTTGAAGCTAAAAGAGTAATTAAAAGGTTGAAACCTTACAATTGGAATATAATGAGTTAACCCATGCTCATTTCAAAACCTGTAATGACTTAAAGACCCTACATATTGATTTTGACTGGTTAACAAAGGATTATTGCAAGATGGAGGCTATTAATGTACAACAAGAAATGATTTTGTTGGAGTTGGAAAATACATGTTTACAATAAAGGGAACAATTGATAGAAGTCTACATTGTTGAGAAGCTTGAGAATAATACATTGGGGATGGGCATGCATAGAATTGTGGAACAAATGGGAAAAAATGATTTAGAGAATTGGGTGAAGATCATAACTCCTGAAACATGGCTTATTGCGACATCGAATTGAAAGCATTATGGATATCCACCTATAGCACCACCCAATTTGGGTGCAAATCTAACATTGCTCAAACACCATGAACCACTGTTTCATAATCACCATGAATTGCTAGACCAAATTGATAAGGACTTAAATGCTCCATGAGAATATCCCTAAATTGAATAATTAATGTGCGGGCAATTAGTTGATAGGTCACCTCATTGATCGTGATGGGATGTATGCCTTCAAAATGTTTTCTAATGTTTTCAATCAAGATGCAGAAAGCAAACGTAATATTGAAAGTGGAACATGACTTCAAGCAATGTGCCCACGTATTTTGAAAAAGTGGTCGAAGCCATTCACAAAATCATTTGGGACAAAACAATCTTGTAAAAGCTCATACACCATACCCAAGGGGCCATTGGAAGAAAGACGTGGTGAATGAGAGCCAAGGTAGAAATAAATCATTTCCAATCTAAAGTGAGTTCCATTTTGAAATGGAAATCATTAATGAAAGGGGGAAAATCGACCTTAAAAAATGGATGGAGAAAACAAAGGACTCATGTGGTTTTGTTAGATGGGGTTGTAGGTGTGTTCAAAGCTAATGCACATATTGCTTGAGCATATTCCCCTACATGAACAAGGGCCCATACACGGTGTAATCGTGTTAATGGAGGTGGGGTAAGATTTAGTGTCGATGTTGAACATCTATAAGAAGCTAAAACAAATGTTTTAATTGTGTGTTCTTTCTGTAATGTCTCCCAATCGCCACCTATGTATCGACATAAACAAGTTCAAGTCTCTTGATGACCTTTCTCACCACCTCATAGAGGAAAGGACAACCATCAAGAAGGAAATAACTTAAAAAATTCCAAGTTGTAATATCAGAATGATTAAATGTTGATCGAAATAAAAGGATATGCAAAGTTCGTTGAACATCAACTTGAAAGGCATATGAAATATGACGGTATGAACGAGGACAAAATAAACCTAAATGGAAAGCATCAATGATGTCTACGGATGTAATCCTCATCGATGTTGAAAAGAGAGGAGAACATGGTAAAGTTAGGGGCAACATTGCCTTTGAGATAAATGATTATTTATGAGCAGTGCATGAAAACTAATGTCGTGTTACACTACACCCCCCCCCCCCCCCCCCCCACCCCCCCATCAAAACAAACCACCACAGCCAAAACACGAAGGGGCGAGAAAGGGGGGGAAAG
>Ga0116231_10003328_pt1 | contig 33524 bp, 22 predicted proteins | sample S1TSphgellanicum_2_FD_89695 | JGI IMG/M metagenome (GOLD analysis project Ga0116231, IMG submission 89695) | Host-associated microbial communities from peat moss isolated from Minnesota, USA - S1T2_Fd - Sphagnum magellanicum MG | ecosystem: Host-associated > Plants > Peat moss > Unclassified... | reverse complement strand
TATTTTCATATGAGGATTTTTGAAAGATGATATTTTGGCTTGTGTTGAAACTTGAGATTAGTTATAATAGAGTTTTAATAATATCTTCAAGGATGTTGGTTTCTTTTAGGGGATTTTTTGAAATTTTATATTTTTGCATGGTGAAATATTTGAGTTTCCATAATTGTTCTTTTGCCTTAAAATACCTTTTTAATGTAAATGGCAAGGCCACATTGTGACACACCCCTTGTTCAATATTGTAATATATTAGTTGTGAAAATATTGTTTGCCTGCGGAGGACCTAGCTTTTCAAAAAATAATAATAACCCACCAACATCAATTCTTTTTCTTCATTTTTCTGACATTGCTCCCCAGTTGTGTTGCATCCCAAGAGGGATCTAACATTAAATTGCGAAAGGCTCTAGGAACCTGTCCAAACATTTAAAAGAAATAAAAAATAAAAATTTATACCAAACCAAAATCAGAATGGCAAAAAAATGTGATGAAAATTTTGCAAATTTTGTTGGTTTTTTTGGGAGAAAAATATGGCTATTTTTCCTTCCAAAAAAAAGAGAGAATACGTAATAAAATATTTTGTTTTAATTTTTATATTTGGTATTTATGTGATATTTCGCACAAGATATTTGGCATGGCTGTATCCGATTCTGTGTATGGACGAAAAATGATCCATATCCATTCTGTTTATGGATGGAAAGTAATCTACATCCATAGTTATGTCCGGTAATTGGCTTGAGGCCGGTGGTTACTGGAAATAGCCTTAACCTTCGTGCGGCTGAATCGCTGATTACGGGAAATAATAGCCCCGCTCTCCCACGTCTCGGCTATTTTGCGTAACCAGCTGTTTCCCAAGTTATCCTTTCTTTCAAAATGCTTCTTTTTCCATTGCTCAAAGCAATATTGTTGTGGGCAGTGCTTTAAATTTTTATTTTTTTTAGGGGCGGAATTTCGCAACTTGGGATATTTCCGCCATTTTTTGGGAATTAAAATAATTAAATTGGCGACATCAAGACCTAGGCATTTCCTAGTTCGCCATTTGTACCAGCACTTTTGTAAAAATGCTGCAGCCCACCAAGGAGCGTCGCCATTTAATGCTAATTAATACTAGGATCCTTGCCAGTGGACCTACTACTTAAGGAATTTGAAAAAAAAAGAAACTCTGGGTGTGGGTGAATTTTTGCATTTTTTTCGAACTGCGAAATATGAAAGGACAATTTTTTGAAAAAAAAAAACCGGCCCTAATTCACCAGAATTCTAAAAAAAAATTATTCGCCTAAGTTTTACAACAGGTTCCAGCAGGTAGCCAAAATAAAAAAGAATTCTAAAAAGTTTCTTCTTTCTTTCGCATATGGTCCATAACCAAAATTGGCTAAATCTTCATATAGACGATCGCCAGTTTGGCCCGGAATTTCATGGGTCGGACCTAAGTAAAAAATTATTTAAATGTTTAAAATTTATTTTTAAAAAAATCTGCTGAAAGTTAGCTACGTATATAACAAGAAATGGAGTTTGTAAAGTTTCAATTTTTAAAAAAATGAAAGGCCCAGATTCGGTCAATCCATGAGATGGCGATTTTTGCGCGGAAAACGCCGCCAACGCGCTTGCAGTGCGGGTTTCCCACTGGAATCGGCTCCGTAGTGCCTACAAGCTCCTGGCGTCGGACGGAGTCTCTCCTGTCTCGTCTGCGCAGTTTTGCGAAAGAAGAATCTCTTTGTCTCTCTCCGTCTGCCGTAGCCCGTTTTAGTTTCATGTTTTTTGCGAGCTTTGTTTGACATTGTTTGTTGCTTCTTGTTTCGATTTCTCTCTGTGTTTTTTTTTTTCTTTTTTCATTTTTGGTGATGAGATTTTTTTCGTAAAATACACACTCTAGTACTCATTCGAACTTCATTTATCAAGCTCCATATATGGTCGTCTCTCGTTCTTCGGTGAACAACACTAAGTCGGAGCCCCGGAAGAAACTGTCTGTGAATCTTCTCCTGTTGTTGCACTTGCTGCTCCGCGGTTGCCGCTCGTGGCTTTGACTTCGCTCCTTGTGTGAGTTTTTAAATTTTCGTGAAATGACCTGACGTTTTCTTGAGACTGTCAGTTTTTTGATAGGTAGACTTTATTCATATATATACATATTTTTAGTGGTTTCCAAGCTTGATCTTGGAGTTTCTAGGGTTCTGACTATAGATGCCTGCAGAACGAAGGTCTCTGTCCTTTTGGAGCTGCATTGATGAGCAATATGTGGATGGTGGTTTTGTGATGTCCAGCAACAAGAACCGATCGGCAGTCTGTCTTCCTTTCTGGCACAACAGAGACACAACAGTTGCAGAAGGGAGAAAGAGAGGTGCGTGGAGTCCAGAGCAAGTTGAGAGAAGTTCACCGATTCTTTTGTGTTGTGAAGGATAACGTCTATACAGTGTTGAACCAAACGAAGTGTTGCTCGAACTTAGTGGTTTAAGGTCAGATGCTCATTTCCATTTTGGACATGTTTGCTAATTGTCTTTCTGTCAACTTTGGTGCTTTGTCAATTCTTGCCATTGTTGAGCTTAACGATAGAAATCGTTTGGAGAGGACATGGTTAACGATGACGTCAATGTAGGCAAACCTTTGGTGTGACAGGTTCTTGACCGCCAGCCAACATCATGACTTAGTACTCCTGTTGCTTCTGAAAATGTGACAGAAACTCAGGATGCAGATTTTTGTACAATTGCTTGTCTGAAGTTTTGAGGGGACTATCATACACATCTGTATACTCACTGTACAGAGTTGATGCATTCAATGAGTAATGGCAGCTAGTCATTGCCATTCATGATGCAGGTGACAGTCTCCTGCTTTCTGAATTACTCTCATGAGGTTGTTATCACACTTGTTCTTGTCATGCTTGTTTTGGTTTGACCAGAACTCGCTGACAACAGTTACCTTCAAAGTACTATTGCAGAATCTGTGCAATCTTATAGGCATAGATTAACTTCACAGGGGGGGTAGGCTTGCAATCCAGTTTGAAAGCCACTAAAATCCTTGAATCAGCTTGAATAGTGAACATTTTAGGGGTTAGCAAACCAGGCTGCAATCATCTCAGAGTCCATTGTAAGAATCTGTAGGAATCCTTGAGTCTTTTGATGCTATTTTGCAACATGTAGGGACAAGAAGTCTGCAAAGCAGCATACATATCTGGGTTTCTGAGAAAGGGCTTCCTTAGCATGCAGAGGATTAATACCCAATTGATTGCCAATACACCAATCTGCAATCTCTATTCTGTGCATGATGGCAGTGATATAGTAGAAACCTGTCCTTAAAAGAGTAGCAATTGTTCCTCCATATCGAAGTAGAGGAATCAGTTTCTATATGGAATCATGGGCACTGTGATGAATTGACCCCATGTTGAGGGCAGTTTGTCCTTCCTTTGCAATCTCTGTATTGGTCCATTCTCTATCATTCCCAAGAGCCCACTTGTTATGACTGCAAGGTTGCTTGCTTTCTAGTGAATGTCACATGTGTACACAATGTGTTGACACTGGAAATCGAAGCCCTTCTATGCTTTGAAAGCCTCTTTGTGCTTCTTGGTATGATGATTCATAGCATCATCCTCTTGTGTATCTTGGTTTCAATCATTGTCACTGGATGAGAAGAGAAAGGCAAGGTAGTTGATCTGGTTTTTTTCTGTGAGAAGAGAGTGGATCCTTGAGCCAGATCCACTATTTGCAAGGTGTAAAAAACTGCCGTTTTTTCCTTGGAAGTTGTGGGCAACCTCCTTGTGGGCTATAACTTATGCTCTTTCTTTACCAACTATAAGCTGCATGGGTTCGGTGATGCCAGCAAAGAGCAACTGTGTGCAATGAAGGACATTGCTGCCAACATGATTGCTGAGTTCTCATTTTCCTGGATGCAAATTGGCCCCATGATGCTCTTTGTCATGTGTTGGGTGACAGTAGATGCTGGTAAACATGAGGAGCATGGCTTGGAGTATTATCTTGGTGATATTTGTGATGATGGCTCAGACCTTGAGTTTCACAGCCTCTGAGGATTGCTCGCCACTTTGTGCCACCACTTGTGATATAAATGGCAACTGCATTTGTGCTCAGTATCCCAATAGCACTGGAGCAATACATTTCTTGGGGTGAGAACCATGATGTTCTTCATATTTGCAACCTGCTGTGCTTTCCCTTCAGTCTGTTGAAAGTCTACTGGATGTTGCATGCATATTGAGGAGGGAGTGATGGCCTGGTGTCTTTCAACTTGCTGCTTCCTGAGAACTTGTTAATGGACACAGCAGATGGCTTGCCAGGCTAAAAGCACAGTTTATTGGTTCTCTTTGATGTTGTACAGAGGTGAATACTGCAACCAGTCAAGCTACTACTGCAATGGATCTGCTTCACCATTCTGGTGTGCTGTAAATGGTTTGAACAATACTTGTTCTAGGGCACCTGATGGAAACTTCACATGTTCCTGTCGTGCTGGGTTTTCTGGTGAACACTGTGAACTAAGCGGGACTGCTTGTGGAGATGGTTATTGCTACAATGGTGCAGCTTGTACGGGAGGAGGTATCTGTGACTGTCCAGATGATTGGCAAGGGAGTGCCAATTGTTCTATTTCAACCCCTGAAGACCTCCATTCCTCAGGTCACCATGGAATTAAGGTGCACTCACATTCAGAAGCATTGTTTTACATGGAGAGTTGTTACTTGGAACAGCTTTGATTGGGATTCTTTGGTCTAGCTTCAGGGCAAGGTGCTTGAAGTCATGTTCCAAAGATGTGGTTACAGCACCCACATCCTTCTCTTGCCAACTTGAATGAATTTCTGAGAGGGAGGGAACTGACAATTAATGCTGCCCCCTGCAATGAATACTGGCTTAAGGCTAGCAATTTCATTCTGTAATGACCTATGCTCAACGATCTGACATTCCTGTGTGTCCAGTGGTGGGGTGCTCTTCTTCTTACAGGTGCCATTGTGGCTGGACTCTCTCTACTGGCTATAGCAGCTGTGGTGAAGTACAGAGAACGGAGGGAGGGCATTAACAGATTCAAAGAGCTACAGAAGTCACAAATGAGGGGTCGACCTGAATCTGATGATGATGAATACGACAGTGATCCAGAGGAGGTTGCCAAAAGAAATGCAAAAAAGTGAAGTCAGGTGTACTTCTCTTGATTGTTTCTTTAGGAATTTTGGGCCATCCTTTAAGCTTCTCCAATCTTAATTCATGTTTAGATAGGGAATGGCAAGTTCACCCAGGGGCATCTGTCGGAGCAGCTTTGGTGATCTTTGCCATCACCCCTCTCTTCTATTGTAGGCATGTGGAATGTGATGCCTGCTAGTAAACTCTGGGTACTTTGCTGCCAGTACCTGCATTTTCAGTTCTCCACATTCTAAGATCATGTGGAGTAGGAAATGTCAAAACTTAATGTCTACAGTCTGGTACAGTTTGGTGAGTGTTGGTAAACCCTTAGTGGTTATCATTAGTTGTCTTTCAGATAAATGGTGATCTTGCTGGGATCCTCGCTTGCCTTGTAACAGTGTGTCCTGGTTGAGATTTTTTTCCTTTCTCGAAGCTAAACAACTCTTGTACATTTTAGACATAAGATCTCAGTTACAGTCACAACAGATAATAAATAAAGAAGCCTGCAAGCGGTCTTCATATGCTGACTGCTCCTGGATATAGATCATTACCTTCCTGTCCGTTCTGGAGAATCTGCCGCAGATGAACCTCCTTTTTATGTGGGATGTCTGCATATACACCTTGTCTACATGATTGGACTACCAGCTCCAGCCAGTCACATTCATCAATTCAGGGTGCGCATGCTTTTGTGGTGCGACATATGCATTGTGGAATGGTGCGGTCGGATCAGATTCAACCAACACAAGGTGAACTTACCATGACATCAAGAGTATTTTGCAATTGACTTCAATTTGAGTCACATAAAATTGAACCACCAGGATGCTTTATGAGAACAATGGCTTCTGGGATCTTTTACTGGCAGATGTTTTTGTAAGGGGAACTCAAAAAAGTCTGGTATCTGGTGAGGGTGAAATCTGCAATAGTAGACTGGGTCATTCCATACCAATCTGGAGTTTTAGCGAGTGCATCAGGTAGGAGAGATATTAGTCAGGTGCAATGAGTTGATTGTAGCATTAATTAGTCTCTAATGCTAGTTGTGTCTGTTGCCTGCTAAATTTTGGGCAGCCCTGGATTTTTCCTTCTTGGGTTGGTCAGACTTTTGATTGATGCATGCGTCTTTCTAGATCCATCTTTCTTGGGCACCACCATTCCATGCATTGTGTTTCCTGGGTGGGTCAGACTCTATCCCAGAGACCATGTTAGTGAGGTTCTTCCAAGGTGGGTTGTGCCATCGCATAAACAAAGATTTCAACTTCTTTGATCCATTTGTCATTCAATGTTTGACTTTTTTGGATTCTTGTTTTATCAACTAGTTCCATCTTCATCCATGTTTTATTTTTCCAACTTTCCCAACTCAAATATCACCTCCGGATTTCTGGAATTTGACCTTTATCAACTTTATTGCCTGGGTCTATGTTTTGTTGTTTGCATGAAATATTGTTGGTTAATTTTAAATGACATTCCCATGCATGATACAATATGGAGTTGCACTTGTTGGCGTCAATAATAACTTCCACATCATGTAATTGTCATGCCATCACTTCGACTTTTTTAATATGATTATCAGTTTCTTGCATCCAATATTCAAGAGGTTGCAGTTGTATGTACTTGCTTCTTGTTACAATATGTTTAAAAACAAATAAGTGTGGCCAACAATCCATTGATGTCTACAAATAGGTGGGATACTTGCAACTAGTCATCATATATATGCAATGTGTTGATTGAACTCTTACATGTCTTTTGTACTTGCAACTAGTCATCATATATATGCAATGTGTTGATTGAACTCTTTACATGCCTTTTGTAGACATTTGATGGAGACTCTCCTCAAGTTGTGTTGTTGGCCACAAGGAAATTACTTAGCCCTATAATGAAACCATTCTTAAGCATCATTCATACCTAATGTTAGGGCTCATGATGTTGGCAACCTTAACACTTTGATAACATCATTATAAAAAAATTATAAAAAAACTTATGTTAAAGTTACCACTAACCAAAAAATGGTAGTTAACCATTTTGGTGTGTGTTCACACTTAGATTAATGTTAAGCTAAATTAAGATATCCACAAGTAAAGGAGCTTACTTTTGTCATGATGAATTCACACCATCAAGATGAATGCTAATGATTAGTAGCCAAATTTAATATTGATCATTGTAATCGATGTTAAATGCAAAAGATATTGACTTACAACTCACAATCAGGATTGTGCTATGTAACATTGAGTTAAATGGTCCTTGTTTACCTCTTTACATAACATTGAATTAAGATCTCAAAACCTCGGCTTTAGCCTATGTTTGGATGTTAACTATCACAAATGTTAACACTAAGTTAACATCACTTGCCGAAAAGGATGCCACATCATTTCACAATGCTACACAACACTACATATATGAATGCACCCAAAAATTTAAAACATTTAATGTTGACTTACCATTAACTTAACATTAGGTGTGAATGATGCTTTACCTAACTTGACATGCTCCACCTCTAGCATTGTCCAAATATTTTATCATTGTGTCAAGTTGAGATTGGTCACACATGACATTAACAAAACATTAAACAAACCTTATATCTAAGGTATGTGCATCATACATCATTAAAATAAGTAGTTTGACTAAAACACAATTTGTGTTTTCCATGAGCTTATTTTTTCCTTGTTAAAAACTCAATAAAAAAGAAATCACATTGTTGAATTTCTTAAGAATTTTTAAGCATTTGTGATAGAGTATCTTAATTCTTTTATTAAGTCACTCCATGAAATGTGATTGATCCTCAAAATGAATTATGAATATGGCCAAATAATGTTCCTAACACAAAGGTTGCATGTCTAAAATTTTTAGACAAACAAGACTTGAATGCCAATTTGGAGAGGGAAAAATCAAAATGCTGATGCTTCACATTTATGACGTCAATTTAAAATATATCAAAAAACACTTTGTTCCAACACAAATTTGATTTGACCATTTCAAACTTCAACAAAAACCATCTATTAACATGCCATAAGTTGCATTTAGTTCCACTTTCCTATGCACCTCTATTGAAAAACATATCATCTTTAAATCACATGGTTCATATTATGATCACAAGTAATATTAAAACACAAGCCAATTGAAATCATGATGTTACTAAAATAGATGCATAGTTTTTGGGACCCACCTTAAGTCTCGATTTATGGTGCACTTGTGGTGTATGGTATTCCTATCTTATATGCATATTTCAACTACACCCATGACATGCCTCTACAATTTTATAAAACATATTCTTATTGAAGACCATACATGTTGTGAACATATTGTTTCCATTGAATATGGGAACTAAAACAAACTTCAATATATAATATATTATAAACAAAAGTATTTTCAAGCATATTTTTCTTGTATAAACTATGACTTGTGTGATTGACTCTCAACATACCTTATCTCCTCTTGGAATCTATTATAATGATGCAAAGTTTCCATGTGGTTATTTCACCAATTGTGCCAACATAATTGTTTTTCGTCATCCACATGTGATAATTCCTCACATTCTTGTCAAGACTATAGCATAATTATGATGTAAGTTCATGTGCCCCCTTTTTATTGTAAAGTAAATAGTTGCATGCCAATTTAAATATTCTAAAGTTTCATTACATGCAAAATCATGGAGTAAATATCTTCTACTAGTTTTGGTTTCTCATGAATTAATTTAGAAAAATCTTGTTCCATGTTAACATCTACTAGAAAATCACATCAATTCACTAATCCAACTTCATAACTTCTTCTTAGTGACCATTGCATCATCATACCTACAACCTACACAATAATGGCCTCTCCTCCTCTTTTTTATATTCAAAGAATGTATAAATTTATACTTTGTTATCAATGTCAGATTGTTATTTGTCACATTTACTTATGAGATAATTTAGGTCTCTTGTTGAGCTTGTGGTTGAAAAATATTTCGTGGTATCATTATGCACCATACTTTTAAAACAATATGAATTCTTTTATAAGCATACATAACAATATGGTTTTTTTAGATTTTAGTTCACAACATAGTTATACCTATCGTGCACTTTTAGTGATGCATCATTATGTTCAACATCTTATTGTTTCTTTCATCTCAAAAATGGAATTCAATAACATTTAAATACTAAGATGCAATGATTGTGTATTGAAAATAGTGTGAAACTTTGGATTTGCTTTGGTTATTTCAATGACTATTATTAAATTGTTGTATTAACATAAATTTTAACAAGCGAAAAGCTTTTTACGATTTTTTTTAATGTTTTAGTTTTGATTTCACCTTAATATTAGCATGGTAATTATACACCAAAAGTCTCTTGTTATAGAAATTTCAGTTTTTAAAATTTAGTTATTTCATATTTGTGAATGGAAGGACAAAAAACCATAAAAATAACTTTGTTAGGTAGCTCAAAAATGATAACTTATAACAATAGAATGAAACACCAGTTATAACACATGGGAGTGGATTTTTTTAAAAAAGAAGCAAAAAGATGATGAAAGAAATCCTTTTAGACATTGCACTCTCTCTCTCTCTCTCTATATATATAGCACTTGATTCATTTTTGTTATAAACAATTTCAATCCTGTTATATTGGGTATAGTACAAAAATCTAATAAATATCAAAACTCGATTTCTATGGTTATGCATTGTTCCTTTTTTCAATTAAGTGGGTAGGGTCCACTCAAATCTTTTTTGTAAAGATGTGATGGGCTTCTTTGATTAGCCAATGAAAAAAATTGTGATGAAAGTTTGGGCATTTAAAAAGTAAAAACTATCTTTTGTTACAAGTTCTACATAATGATCCCTTCCTTTACACATAGAAATAACCAAAATAATACAACTAGTCCTTTCCACATGTGAAGAGTGAAACACATTATTTAATTACTTGCATCACCACATTACAATTAATCTCTTCTATTAATGCTAATGTTTTATTTGTCAAACTTAACTCCCGTAACATAACTCCACAATGGTGCATTCAAAAATGATTTTGCAAACATCATTTGCAATAACAACAAAAGGCATTATTGTGCACTTCCAAATTGAACATGACCTACTAAAATTCACAAGGTGATTTGTCGTGAAAGCACCAACCATGGAGTTGCTAGATAAATTTGGCTACATAATCATGTTCAATAACATGGAGGAAAGATTTGAAGTTTTTAATTGATACTTGCACCATGCAAAAGCCCTATTGATTACATACAATACCACAGGATTTTTGATAGTGGTTACATTGAATTCCATATGTTCTTCAATGTTAACATTTTTTTGGACACATTAGAAACATCAACATGAACCATTTCAAAATTCTCCAAGCTCCTATATCTTTTAGACAATGTCCTACCCTCTCAATGAAGGTGTGTAAACCTTGGACCCTCAAAAGCGTGTAATGAACTACATAACTAGTAGGAACCTTCAAAGGATCATTCCAACCAAGTTGATGTTTCACTACTTGATTGAAAGCTACAAGACTAAAAATGTACAATTTATAGACCAAAATTTCAAAATATAAATGGCATACTAAGTCATCCTTTTCACTAGAAATCACACAAAATGAAATATACATGACAAATTGATTAGTTCTTCCATCTCAAAAAAGAATTGTGGAATGATATTTGAACTTATTTTTGAATTATAATATATATTTCTTTTTTTAAGATGATTTTCTTTTTTTGTTTACCAATTGATTTCATGGATGGAAGCATCATGGATACACAAATAACATGAAAACAAAGGTAAAACTTGAAGGGATGGCCAAGATTATGTAAAAGGATGTAGATGAAAAAAAAACAAAAGAAGAAAAATAGATGATTAAGATTATGTCACCACCTTTTGGCTTGTCCCATTGTTTGTAATGGATCTATTCCTAATTATGTTTGTTACCAATTTTGTTTCACACAAATATTTTGAAAGCAAATATGAATGGATGATTAATGTGGCCCCAAAGGCTTGTCATAAAGGTATCTGGGTAACCTATTTGATATATTGCATTATGGAAGGTTCAAAAATTTAGGCATGTTCATTATCTCCACATATTATGACAAGAGAGAAATGTAAAAGCTTTAGAATGGGACTAGGAAAAGTTCTTCAAGTTGGGCTCATGGACATGTGAAAATGCACAAATAAAAAGAAAATGGTAGTTAATGCATTTGGAACCAAATTGGTACATAAACAAGTCATGAACTTGCAAGGTTCAACATGGCTTAAACTTGGGAAAAATCACAATCCTCCTCTCGATAGTATATTTTGTAAGTCTCCATAGAAGCTACATTAAATTAACATTTTTTATTAGGATTCCCAAGTGGAATCCCAAAATTGTCAAGTTATGACTCTTGCCACTTTAGTGGTTCATAACTTCCTTGTTTCAATTTGAAAGTAAGAGTTAACAAAAGAAAAGTTGTAACCCTTAAAACCAACTTCCAAAAATATATTAAGTTATTGAATTGGAGCTGATTTTGCTCTTTTATTGGACATTTTATTGGTTGATGGTCATTTTGGTAATTTGATTCCCAACCTTTCAAATGGCTATAAAAAAATTCAAAATTTCAAATTGGAAATGCAACTACATGTTAATTGTCTATTTTTCAAAAATTTGATGATAACCCACTTTGGACAAGGTTTGGTCGCCAAACCTTGGACCAAACTTTGTTTGATTAAACATTTGGAACTACTTAGGGCTCCCAACTCCTAAAATAAGAAATTGAACTTGAGAGTGCTTCCTTTTGATTCCCTAACACTTTTGCGTTATGTGGGAGTGCGTTTATGTTCTTTTGCATTAATCCACATTTCAACCCTTTTCATGACCCAATTTTGAAGGAAGCCTTTAGCTTCTTTTGATCTTCGCCACTAAAACATAGGTTCTTTATACATAATCTACTGCTTGGCAATAATAGTCTGCAATTGTAAAAAAATTCATAAAATGTCATTACAATTATGAAATTTGTTTATTTGTTTATCATTACAATTACAAAAAATCACACTTAAAATAAACAATAGACATTTTCTTATCCAACATGAAAATTGGGTCTCTTTAATTGAAGACATATCACATCTTCAATATTGTCCATTATTTTTAAAATTTTAATACCCTATGGTGTTTATGATACAAGAAGTGAATTTCAAACATGATTAGAAATGGTATTTCAAATATGTCTAATGTATGTCAAAATCAATGTGATGAACCCAAAAAAATAATGCTCTTACTTTTAAAGGCCAACATTCATTTTAAAGTTTAGCCATTCATCCATTTCCAACTATTAAATAACTTCATCACACCCTTATTTTGTTTGCATTGAAATAAATGGTCAATTGTTATCCATCATATCTTTAAACAACTTAATCAAGCTCATAAAACCATAAACATTTTACATTTCAATGTCCAATAATAGACACTTAAAATTCTTGAGGATATATAATGGGAATGGAAAAGATGAAAACAAACCATGGTAAGAGAAATAATTGAAACCATATATTGCCACACATGACCTTATCCAAAACCAACAAGATGTCCTAGACATTAAGGGCGAAGTTAAAATGTCATAACCTAGAAAAAATTCATGTGGATTAAACAATTTTAGTTAATGTAGGTATTCCTAGATGAACAATATTTTTCCCCTTGTACACAAAAACATTTTAGAATACAAAAGATGAATCTTCTAGTGTATTAATTTTTCTCTATTTCAAAATAGACAAGTCTAGGTTGTTTAAACACGATCTTGTGGTTTAGAATGTTGCGCATGGAAAGAGATATGAATTTTATTTCAAGGCCTAATTGAGTACATTATCTTTAAAATGATATGTTTGTATATTGCTCTACAAATTGCAACAAACATTTATATAAATTCAATTACATGGCAACGGTTCACTTGTGCAACACACTTTCTTCCAATATGTTGTGTAGGATCAAAGGAATAAAGGCTATGATATAATGTCATATTGTTGAGCCCACTCCCATGATTGGTCAATCCTTGAATGAAGGGCATTTATGAATTAAAGGCTATATATACAAAATGCAAAATAGGGGTTCATTAATTGACACTTCACATCATTGGATGGATATGTGGACTTGGTGTTACCAGGATGAAAGGCTAGCTTGGAGCAAACTATGAAAAAAACTTGCTTGTGTAGTCATCAAAGAAACTCACTCAAGAGGCTTAGATAATTTGTTCCATGCATGGAAGTAGGCATTTTCAGCATGGGATAAACAAAGAAACCAAGGTCATGGCCCCTCTTGCCAATAATGAATTATAATAGTGCCATTTAACATATTATAACATGTTGATGGGATATGATGAAGCAAAATGTTCGCATGAAATCAACCCCACATGATGATGAAAATGCACTCACCATTAATAAAAATGTGCAAAATACCATACGATTGGTGTTTTTTGACATTGGAAAAATAAATGACTACTTTTTGTTGGCTGGTCATGAGTTGGGCATTGCTTGCTATTGATTGGTCGACTACAATGATTTGTCCAAGTGTAACATTCATATGCTCCCTCATTGCATATTGTCCCTTATTTACTATTGCTTCATGTTTATTGTGTATTGGTTGAGGAAGGGGTTGTTTCCTAACACTAGGGGCCACTTTAGATGAGGAGGCCCCCTTCCAGGATCCAATGAAATAGGGCAATCCTATTCTATGAGAGCCATAAACTGGACCCATGATCTTTAGAGGAGGGTCCATGACCAAAAGTGGCAAATTGAGACTAAACATACCATTTTGGAGGAAAAACCAATTAGTTCAGACCTTTGAAAAAAAAAGCTAAAAAGGAGAGCTCATGATTTGAAGAACCAAGATGCAAGCTAAGGTCCAAGGCAGGGTCTAACTCAATGCTTCAATTTGCTTCAAATGAGTCCAAATTGGTTCCTAAGAATTTGGACTGTAGATGCCCATGTAAAGTGGGCCTAAAATTGCATGTGCTAATTACTGATACTATCTCAAATAGAATGAGCCATTGGAGCTGCTCCAAGTAAGTAGGAAATGTAAGTTATGATGGTTAGAGCATCTCCACGGTGCTCAGTATGTGTGACCCTGCAAAAATATTTTTCACATCCAAACCGAAACGGGGATAGCAAACAGGTGGGGAACTACTAATAGCAAACCACCTGGACCAATCATTATGATGGCCGAATCAGAAACACTGACCAACTATAGATCATATTTATTACACTCTTTTCTGCAGGGGCGAGGGTTGCTTCGCCTTTCACCAGCCACTGCAAACTGTGCAATTATGCAGAGCGAGAACCATTTTTCTGAGCCAAACCGACATATTTTGACTATTCTTCATCCAATTCTTAGAGCCAAATTTGGCTATATCTTCGTATGGATGATTGCCACTTTGGCTACATCACAAAATTGAAAACCACTGCTTTAGTCAGTTTTAATTTTTTTAAAAAAGACATGTATTTCTGTTCCAGTTTCACACATAAATAAAATGAGGAACCCGATTGTGGTTTCAGGTACAAAAGAAAATTCTTATTTGGATTCTGAAATTAGACCTGGTTCCAATTTGGTTATTACTAACCCTAACCAAAACTGAGGATTCATACCCCACCCAACACTAATAACTCTGCTAACGATAGTATGACGAATTGGGTAAATTTGATGCACTCTTACTTTGGTTAGACTTTGCCCTTCTTTTGATGGTTCAAAGAGTGCACCTTTTGGAAAAGGAGGTAAAATTACTTATAAGAAAAGTCACAATCCCTTGAGGAATGAATTGAAGCAACCCTGGTGCACAGGCTGGTTATGAACTTATTAAGTGACCACCATAGAAAAGAAGCATACAAGCCCAATAGACAAGCTTGTTTGGGTCGGTAGACTTCCATCATGCTTTTGTTGTTGAGATAACAATGTTTGAAAATCACTAGCTTATATTTAACAAGGATTTTTTCAGGACTTTTTGAATATTTGATGAACCAAAGAGAGGGGTTTGCCTATAATATATTAGAATACCAAAAGGATTTGAATCAAGCTTTTTTGGATTATTTATTCAATAAATTTCCCAACAATGGTGCCTACCCTTTAATTTTGCTCAAGGTAAAGAAAAAGAGTTATGGATGATGAAGGCCAAGATTTGTTGGATTATATACATCCTTGTTGTACATTAATATGTGAAAATGGAATTGTAATTTGATGACAATTTTTTGAGATGATATTTTGTATTTTTCTTTCCATTTGGCAACATGGTTTTAAAACATTTCATTAGTTGATTTTCATATTCAATTCTTTGTGTAAACATTTATATGTTCTGAAATGATCAATTTTTAGATATGTACTAAAAATGAATGTCAAAATTAGTAAAACAAAACAAATTAAAATTATTTTATGGGTATTGGGAATGATACATGCAAAGGCTGTGTATTATAGTCTGGTCTTTGATTGGCATCTGTAGTCTGGACTTTTTTGTACCTTGAAAAAAATCAATTTAACTAAACCCAAATAATTGGGCAAATAATATTGTATGGTTTTTCCATGTTTGAATTTCATGGAAATCCAAATGTCAAATGATTATTTGTTGGTTCAAAATGATTGAACTTCTGGGTGATTTCAAAGCAACTGTATTTTCTTGAATTATTGTAGTCATAATAATACAGTTATTTGATTTTTGGGGGTCAAACCCTTGAAGGAGTCTAAGCACACTTACAAGGTAAAAAGACCAACGCATGCATGACTTCTTTGAAGTTGAACAATTGAGAGTCAAGAAGTCCAAAAGTTTCAGAATTTTTGTAAAGGTTGTCATTGGGCAAGCTGGCCTTCGGTTTATTCAAAACAACAACAACCAAAAAAATTGAAAAAATTAAAAAAATTGAAATAAATAAATAAATAATTGTGTTTGAAGAGTCTATTGACACACCTTGTGTCATGTGGAATTTTGTAGTCAGATTGTTGAAGATAGCAGATTGGTGAAGAATAACAACTCCTTCCGAGGAGGAAACGGTGTCCAATTCCCTCCTCTGAGAGAGAGTATCGAAGAATCCGTTTTGTAACCAACCCGACTTGATTCTTTGATGCTCTAATTGCCTTTCTTATGAGCATCTCCACCTGTGCTCAGTATGTCACTGAGGTTAGCTGGCTTTTTTTGGCAACCCCACCAATAAAACCGTAACTGGAACTCCATGTACGTGGGAACTACTAGTAGCAAGCCACCTGGACCAATCATATGATCGGACCAATCAGAAATATTGAGCTGCAGTTAGGTCCAATTTATTACACTCTTTTTGGGGGTGGACAACTGTGTTGTGCCTTTTACCAGCTGCGACAAGCTGCATGAATTTGGTGCAGAAAAACCAATTTCCTGAGCTAAGCCGGCACATTTTGACTTTTTTGCAATGAATTTTACTGTCTGGAGTCACATACTGAGCACCGTTGGAGACGCCCTTACACCACCACCCATCAAAATGGCAACCAATTCCATCCCTTCACAAGAGAGACGGAGAGAATCGAAATTGAAAACCAACCACCAATCCCCAAGTTTGATTCCTTATTGAAACCAACCCGAGTTTGATTCTTTGATGCTCAAACAATAACTTTTCATTGCCTTTACACCACCACCACCCATCAAAGCCCGAATAGAGTAATATGAAATGTGAGCAGGTGACATGTGGCAATGAAAAATGTGTGGACTACTCAACGAGTCTCCATGCCACCAACAAAAAAAAAAGTCGACTTACATGTGGCCACGAATGCGCGTGACGAGATTTTTATTTTTTCAGTTGTTAAAAGTGCTGTCCTTCATTATTCAACCACCTCTCAATTTGTAGTGCATTATTTTCAAAAGTAAAGTAATCAAAGTCAAGAAATTTCCTAGTGCATTTGGAAGCGCGTTATTTCCATGAATCCATATTAGAAAAGAGGAGTGACATTACACCTCCTCGTTAAGAGTGAGAGGGACCTCACACCTATGGTAAGAGGCTCTTAAGGGATCTTACAGCTATGGTTAGAGGTGTCTTACTAAAGGTGTAAGATCCCTCTCTCTTTCTTAAGGTATAGGTATAAGAACACCCCCTTTCCTTGGCCACTTGGTCCCAGGGTGTGGGATTCTCCCAAAATGGGGGGGCTCGACTAAGTCGGACTTGGTCCTAGGCCACGAGTGACCACCTCCGTCACAGACCCCTTGTTTTAGGAACACCCCTACCCTAGGGTTTCACCTCCTATACATTGGGATTGTGCGGTCTATCAACCGAAGAAACAAGCAAATAAATTCCATGTGCAACCACCCTATTCCACATTTCAGTTACTCTCCGTCTTTCCGGCATTTCAAGCCCCAAATTGAGGCTCACCTTAAGGAGTGATGTACTTTTATTAGAAAGAGGCTCAAGAGACCAACCATCAAAGCACCCCCCCCTTCCACCCAACTAAACCCAAAAAAAAAGTTTAAATAAAATATAAAACCACTCTCAAAACATTTGAGAAAATTAGGCTATCATTATTACAACCCCTAATTTTAGAGCCTTTTGATGATTTGATATGGTTTTTATTTGGATGAAAGGAATGGTTTCCTTTTGTGTAAATCAATACAGGTACCTATTAGGCTAGGGGGAGCACTAACAAATAATAAATACATAAAAATTAATGACCATAGTTAACAAAAAAAAAGAAAAATGGGGCTAACAAAATCCAAGAAGTAAAGCTTATTATTATTATTATTATTATTATTATCAAGAGAAAAAATTCAGTTATTTACATAGAAGGAAAATGCTTAAATAGGCAAACATGAGTTAGTCTATAACATAGTGTGTTACTAATTAGTGTAGTAATAAGTTATATATAACTTGAAGGAAGGCTTGAAAAGGAGGAAAATGATTTACCTATAAACATGAGTTATTAGTTAGTGTGTTCACTAATTAACAAAGTGATTAAGGACCAAGTTAATTATCATTAATCATGATAATCATGAACGCGTGATTGCTGCTCTTGAGCTTCTCTAGAAACACCCCCTTTCTTTTTCCATTGTTTTTGTTGCCCCTGTTGCTTTTGTGGAGGAGATCTCCGCGCGCATGTTTTTTTCAAGGCTTTTGTCCCATGCATGGGTGGGTTCCGAGTGCACATTCTTCTTGTTGTAGGCTTTTTTTTTTCCTCGGTTTTGTGGAGATTTGCTTTCAAGTCTTTTCATGTATGTATGGTTGGAAGTAATAAGTAAGTGTACATGGTTGTGTAGAGAAAGCTTGGAAATCTGCAAAGGCAGGCAGTGTGGGGTTGTGTAAGAAGAGCAGAGGGAGAGAGATTGAAAGATTTTTGTTTTTTTTTGTTTTTTTGGTGGGGGGTTTTGAGTTTGATCAGGAGTTCTGAAGATTTGCGTTTGGTTTCGGTTTCATGGACTAGTTTCGTGGAAAAGACGAGCGATCATTTCAGGTAGAGGAAAATGTTTCTTGGTTGTCAGAGGATTAAGAAGGAAAAACAAAAAAAACAAAAAACAAAAGTGCCTTGGTAGAGGGAGGGGTGGTGTGTGCCTGTGGGGATTGGAGAGACGTGAGGTTTAGGGTTTGATGGAGTGGAGGTTGTTGGCGCTCGGATTTCTTTTCTTTCACGAGAGAGATTGGAGCAGAAAAAGGTTGAGTGGAGAAGGAAGTTGCTTGTTTGTTGTTTTTTGGGGGGAATTTTTTGGAAGTTTTTTTTGGTTTCTTAAGATTTGTTCTGTTTTGTGGGTTCTTTTTTCAGACGTTTTCGTCGGAGGATTGGCGGAGAGTTTGAAGGGACGTCTTGGGAAGTTAGTTATCGCGTGGAGGAAACATTGAAGGAGGGATTTCGGTGTTTGCTGAGTTCTTGGACGTAAGCATTTTGTGTTCGGATATAAGCAGAAGAAGAAGAAACAGAAGCAGAAGGATTCTTGTTTTAGGGTTTTTTGCCTGCACAAGCTTTTGTGGATGGGAGGAGGAGGTGTGGCAGCAACAAGGGCTCTGCATGGATCAATCGCAGCAGCAGCAGCGGCCGTTTTCGTGTCAGCTGCCGCTACTGTCGACATTCCTGACAAGCTTCATCTAAAGGCAACTCCCATGCTATTCTATGCGGTTCCACCATCCATGCCACTCCCACCACTTCCTTCTCTTTCTTCTCCCTCTACTACTTCATGTTCCTGCTTTGATTTCGATCCTTTCTCTATCATTTCCGACAAGAATCTCAAGAGCCTTGCAAATTCTTCTTCCACGGTTGGCTCCTCCTTGAGTTCCACTGTCGGTTCTAGGTCTCCTCTTCCTGGGTCTTGTTGTGCAACGCCTTCTTCAAAGGATGCTCTGTCTTTCTCTTCTACTTCCCTGCCTTCTTGTTCACCTTGTCTGTCATCGTCCTTCTCCTTAGCCCAGGGAGCCCCTATGGCGTCATCCATGTGTTTGCAGAGGAGGTCACTGTCTTTTCTCTTAAGAACTTCTCCTAATCTGAATTCTGCACTCTTGCCAGCTCCCCACCTTTCTCTCCCCATCTCCTCAACTCTCCAGCCACCTGCTTTCTCAACATCTTCAAGCTATTCTAGCTTTAGATCTCCTTCCTCAGAGCAGCAATTTTCAAGTGCAACTTTGGCATTTGCAGCCCCTTCATTGTATGCACTTCTTTTACCTACTTTCACTGAGGCAAAAGCTTTTGGCAATTCTTTGTCTTTGTTTGCTGCATCAGCCCAGCAATCTTTGTTTCCCTTGCAAACACAATCGTATCTTCTTCCCCAGTTTGGAGGCTCTCCAATTTCAGCCTCCATGCCTCCTGATGCTTCTCCATCAAACTCTCTGGAGTTACTTCTTTCATCTCTTACCTTTTGCCATGTCTCTAGACCATTTGCCCCAAATCTTCCAGTATCCTCCACCCCACACTCTCTTCACACATGGCACATACCCATGCCAAGTTCCTTCATACTGAACAAGAAGGACGATTCTTCTGCGGCATCAGCAAAGAAACCAGCCCTAACCGTTGTGCTTCTCGGGTGGCTTGGAGCACAACAGAAGCATCTGAAGAAGTATGCAGAATGGTACAATGCAAGAGGAATTCATGCAGTCACATTTGTGGTGCCTATGACGGATGTGCTGACCTTCAAAGTTGGGGGGAAGGCTGAGGAGCATGTTGATAGATTAGCCCATCATCTTGCATTGTGGCTCACAGAGCAGGGGGAGCATGCAAATGGCATTGAGGGTGAAAAGCAGCTCATGTTTCACACCTTCAGCAACACTGGCTGGCTGACGTAAGCACAAGTCTTTGTCCTTTCAACACAGTTCTAACATTCTCTTCATCTTTCTGTGGGCCACATGCAATGTCAAAGAGATGATATCAGGTTTGGTTTTGCAGGTATGGTGTCATACTTGAGAAACTGCAAGAGAGAGGCGATCATTTGTTGGGTAAGATCAAGGGCTGTGTGGTCGACTCTGCCCCAGCTGCTGATCCTGACCCACAGATCTGGGCTTCAGGTTTCTCTGCAGCATTGTTAAAGAAGAGAAGCAGTGCAACAAAGGAAGCTGCACTGGTCAATGAGACAAAAGAGGGTGTGACTGTCGAAGGCTCACAGAAGGGTGTACTCTCGAATGCTGAGGTTGAGCCCAGTGGTGTTGAAGCTGCACTGCTATCAGTGCTGGCAGGATTCTTCTCAGTCTTCCTGAAACTTCCAGCAATCAGCGAGTATGCCTCTTAACTCTGGTTTTTTCTTTGATGAGGGAAACTTAATTTCTTACATGCTCATGGATATTGCAGATGTTGCACAAGCAAGTCTGAAGACGAGCTTCAAATTATTTCAAAACCCTAATTTGAGTACTGTATCAACTGCATCTTATTTGACACCAGACTGCCTTCTTTTTTCTACATGTTAAGAAACTCTTTACAATTGTTCTTAACATCTTCTCTTGGTTGTGATGCAGGCGCTTGTCAAAAGTAGTCACCACCCTATCTAAGCAGCAACCACAGTGCCCACAGCTGTACATTTACAGCACTGCAGACAAAGTTATTCCAGTGAAGTCCGTTGAGGCATTCATAGAACAACAGAGGAAGGCAGGACATGTTGTACGATCTTGCAACCTGCAATCATCCCCACATGTAGACCATTTCCGCAGCCATCCTCAGCTCTACAGTGAGCAATTGAGCAATTTCTTGAAAGAGGTTTTGCCGCAAAACCCAACTTGATTTGGCCAACAAGAAAGGTTACAATCTATGTGGTATTATGCTAGCTTTAGGATGGTTTAGGAGACTTGTACATGAATGAAGTGAGACAGAAAAAAAAACAAAAATACCTTGGGTGAGAGGTAGGAACTTTTTTGGGGTCTGTGTTGGTAGAGAGACAGGAATGTGATATTCGGCAGAGTAGGTATCAACTTTTAGAGTTGAAGGAAACACATTGAAATTATTTGAAACAAGAGAAGCGGGAGGATGGAAAGAAAGAAAGAGATGAGAGAGGAAGAGAGTGGGATTAACGTGGGATTGGGAATCAAGATTGTTACAGCTATGAAGCAAAGCTTCAAGGCTAGCAAGGTGTGATGTTGGATTCATTGATCTGAGCCATTGCTCAGCATTCATGATTCTTTAACCAGAAGGGTGAAACATGTATTCTCCCGTGTCTCCATTGAGAACGGGTACATTTTCGATGATGATGAAAATAAAAAAGCTAGGTAGTAGTGTATGGGACTCTTAACCCGACTTTGAGTTGTGCTTCTCCCTGGAGCAAAATTGTTTTCAACTTACACATACATTTATTATCCACATTTCCTACTCTGGGGTGGTTATGTAATTGTTAAGAAGTGACATTTGGAAACTACCTACTCAAAGTTTGGGAAACCTTCATCTTATGTCTGCAACACAGTCACGGCTAAACAAAAGGATATTCTTAGCTGTCTAATATGCCCCTTTTTCCAACATTCTTCAAAGTTTTGTCATGGAGTTTTTTCTGCAATCTGTGTGTGTTTCTTGCATAAAAATACTGAGGAACCGACAAAATGGTTACCTATCTGTTAAGTCTTTTCATCTCTTTTGCTGTAAGATGTGGAATTGGGGAACAGTGAGATTGGAAACGTGGAGATAGGTGAAGTACAACTATGTTGGAGTAAGACAATGTATGATTGCACCCTTACAATCCCAGGAGAATATGGTGGCAAATGGACAGGGCAAAAAGGTTCAATTTCCCAAAACTTTCTTTATTACACCATGCATGTGATATTATGGACTTGGCAACTTGATGATGTGAACTTGACAACTTGGAACTTCAAGAGCTTCACAATGTGAACTTAACTTTCACCAAGCTCACAAATTAGGAAAATAAAAAGTCAAATGACAATTAAAAAATCCAATTAATTATCCTTTGAATAAGTGTTTGTCCTCAAATCAGCCCTTAGTCCGAACTGACTGGAACCCAGCAGAACATGACTGCCAAGTTGCTAACAAGGAACTGTACTTGTTATATTCCAGTACAAGGCTTTGCACTGGCATTTGCAACCACTACATTGATTGATTGGGAACTCTCTGGACCCAATGTTGAAAACTGTAAAATATTGAACTGGAATCAGAACATTGCCTGGATCAAGTTGTCAAACGCTTTGCACCAGCTGTTCTCCTGAATGGCAAGAACCACCCAACAAGTTCAAACGGTTTCATAAACTGGCTTTGCTTGTTTTGTTGGCTCTGCCCAAGAGTCAAAAGGCTTTGCATCGGTGTTGGATTTTGGGGGTCAAACTTTGACTTGAATTTGGAAACTACGTCTCGGGTGACAGTGTTGTTTTTGGCAATTTTGTTATGTAGACAAAGTGGCCATCATGCATAGGAAGATTTAGCCAAATTTGGCTATAATCCATTATTGAAATTGAAATTAAAACATCCTTGTATATTTTTGGCTACCTACATTTTTAAAAATTACAAAATCTGGAGCTCTTTTTTTTCTTTTTTTCAAAAATTGGATTCTGGCAACTGAAAATCTCCAAAAATACTTCATTTTTGTATTTTTTTAAATTTGAAATTTCACTTTTTGGCAAACTTTCGCCAATGAGAAAAAGGCTGGTGGGTGGCAACTGCAAACCTAGCTGTACTCATCAGGACCGCCAGGGGCATTGTTTGCTTGCCATATAGAGCATATTATGGTACTGAAGAGGGCGGGCTATGTGCCCCTTGTGGAATTGGCGGGCCTGAGAGATTATGGGTGCTGAATCTGTCCACTGGTGGTCTCCATGCAACTGAAAGGCTGGAATTTGTGTCTTCAACATGCCATCAAAACTCAAATTTGATGGTTGGATCTTTAATCTAGGATTGAAACCCTAACAGTTCCCATTTAAATTTTGCCCTACTCTGGTTTGAGGGGTTGAATCTGCATGATACTTTTTGTAAACTTATTACTAGACCAACAGATGGGTGGAGGATATCCATGGTCATGGACATTTTTGGGGCTTTACTTGGTCATCTCTTGAACTTTATACAACCCACTTTTGTGGATTGTCCCCAGGGATTGAACAATGAAAGTTGTGAGTGTGGGAGGTTTTGCCTAAATTGTTTCTTTGTCATCCCACATGGCACACAACAGAAGCCATTCTGTATTAACCAATGTTGGGTGGGTATCAGAAAAAAATGTGAGAACCAAACAAGGTTTCAAGTCGGTTCTCAACTTTAAACTCTTAGGGTATCATATTGAGTGATGGCTTTATGAAACCCGACTGCAGGGTTTTATGTAATGTGAAAATTGGCCTTTGAAACCTTGATCAAATGTATATATATATAATTGAAACCTTGGTAGGGTATTAAAAAAAATTCAGGGTCAGGGTTTAGAATTAATTAAGTAGTTAGTAGAGTTTAGTGTTTAGTTAGTAGTTAGGTTTAGGGTTTAGCCAGTAAATGGCACTGCTTGCCGCTTGATATAAAGCAAGTGTTTCAAACTTTTTGTCTTAATGTGTTTGCTTTTTTTTTTTTTGTTGTTGTTTGTTGCTTAGATTAATTAGTTTGATTAGTTTCTTTGGTTAGTAGTTAGTAGTTGTTGCTGGATGCTCTTTGCTTACTGCTCCTCATTTGACACTACTTGCTCAACTTTTTTTGTTCTTGTTGTCGTTATTCTTGTTAATCCTTGCTCGACACTACTTGTTCAATGCTTCTTATTTGTCACTCCTTGTTGATGTTGCTATTGTTCATATTCAACATTATTGTTACTCTTGTTGCTCCTCTTGATGTTCCTTGTTTAACGTTGCTTCTCTTGTTATTCCTTGTTCGACCTTGTTGCTCCTCTTGTTGTTTGACGTTGCTACTCCTTGTTCGACATGGTTGCTCCTTTTGCGGCTCCTCTTGCTTGATGGTGTTGCTATTATGCTCTTTCATTCTCAACACAACTTGTTTAGGTATTTATTTGTTATGTCATGATGTTGCTACTCCTTGTTCGACGTTGTTACTCCTATTCCTTGTTTCAAATTGGTACTTTCCCCCTTAGTTTTTTTTTGCAGGTGTTGGAAGAGTTGTCCAAATTCAAGTTCTTCAAGCTAGACTTGGAAAGTGAGATTTTTTTTTTTTCAATTTTTGTTTGTTGATGAATTTTTTTATTATCTGTGTTTTTGGGAAATTTTGGTTGACAATGTGTTTGTTTGTTGTGCGCAAGAATTATTTGGACATTTTAAAAGCCATGCTATTATATGAACCCCAACAAATACAATTTTTACATTTAATTATACACACGGAATTTCACTTTTACATAATGCATTTCATTTGCACAATTGGATTGTGTATTTTTAGTTTTTTCTCAATTGTTTGTAAATGTTTAGGTTGATTTTTAAATAGATAACATAATCTTATTTTGGCAGAAAAACACTTATTTGTAAATTCTTCTTTAAGGTAAGTAATATTCTAGTAGAAAATGGGGGAGTCAAGTCAAAATGAAAAATTAATTTTGATTGAAAAAAATGAGACCAATGAAAATGAAATTAACATTGAAAAATATTTGGAAAGAGTATAAAGTGGAAATGTGGAAGCAAAATATAGCAAAGTTGAAGATGGGGAGCAAATAATGAAGAAAAAATTGTAAAAATTACATGTTCAAAGAAAAATTTGGAAAGGGCGTAACAAAAATCCTTTATGCATTTTATTGTGTGAATGATGGGAAAGAGGTTGAAGTTGGATCTCATCAAGTCATTACTCATGATATGTATTATGTGCTATGATAATGTTGTAAATATTCCTAGTCCAAGAACTAAAGAAAAGAAAGGTTTAATAACCTATTATAAAACTTATGGTATAACTAATATGAAGAAACATGTAGATGTAAATCATTCTATAATTGCAAAAAAAATTGAAAAAAAAAATAGCAATGAAATAACAAAAAGTGTTGAAAGACAACTTGGAGAAAAAGTCTAATTGTCCTAGCAAGTGCAATTTTTGTTTTTTTTTTTTTTTGTTGTAAAAAAAACCTTTCAAAAAGGATGATGTGCAACAAAAAAACTTTTTGCAAGACCTTGACCTTTTGATTGTGAAAAATAATTTAGCATTGTAGTTTGTTGAATGTGTATGGTTTAAATGTTTGATATTACATTTGTGTTTTACAATTGTCTTCCCTTCTAGAAAACAATTTTCTCAAAAAATATTTCCTAATTTGGTGGAAAAAACAAAACAAGTATATGTTTTGCCAAAATCAATAGGTTGTATTTTTTCCACATCAAACTTTCATTTATGGATGTCAAAGGATGCACATGATATATTTGTTCATGTTATAAGCTTTTTGGGATCTAATTGGCAACCCAAATAGGTAATTATTGGTTTGTTTGAAGCACCAGAAATTAATGGGGAAGCATTAGCCAACAATTTGACAAAATTGTTTAATCAATATGGGTTAAAAAAAAAGTCATGCAAACCTATGTTAAGGATGAAGGCTCAAATTTAAATACTATGATAATTGTTCTAAAAATTTGTTGTAAAATGTGAAATCCTTGGTTTAGATGAAAATTTTCAAGGTTTTTGTTTTGGCCATGTTTTTTCCAAAGCATGTCAATATGCTATTATTAACAAAAAAAATTGCAAGAATTTCAAGTTTGTTTGAATCAAGTTTGCCCAGTTAGATTTGCAAAAATGTATAACTTGGTTTTAAAATTTTGGAAAGGGTAGACAATAATGGAACGAGGCTTGTTCATATTTGAAACTGCCTCCAAGAAAATTAAATACTCCAGTGAAGACAAAATGATTATTTAATCTATTGCAATTTTTTTCCTTACATTTTTTTTTTTGGTAACTATTGTTTTTTCTATTTCTTATTGATTTGTTCTAATTAAACATTCTAACATTGGAATTTTAACTTTGTTTGTAGATTTTCCAGCAAAATCATTATGTTTCAGGAAGCTTTGCAATTCAAAAATGATATTATTCTTTGTTATAGTAGGTAGAATACTATCAACATAAGTGGAAAAGTGCCTCCTCTTCTTACTTGGCACATTTCTAAAATAATTGTGGATTCCTTATTTCTTGTTGTGGCTACTTGTGTTCTAAACCAATCTAGTAGCCATTGATTACTTTCTGATGCATTATAGCTTGCCATTACTATGTATTTACAATTTAGGGGAAAAATTACAAACCCATTTACCCCGGTCGGTTTGATTGATGATGATTCCAAGATAGCTTTTGGATTGTTTTTGTTTGCTTCCAACATCAAAGGAGAAGTTTGTGATGTTTTGGATTCTTTTCTTTCTTTTTAAAGAAAATTTGAAAAAAAAAAACTCACAACATATTGTCTTTGATGTTAGACCCTACATTCAAAAGCCTTCATTTATTATCTTCTTTTGTTGGCCAAGAGGAAGGTGTAAGTATTGTGGATGAATATGATAGGAGAACTTTGTATCCTATGCCTTTGATGTGTTATTATCATGTGCATACAATGACAAAATTTGTTGGATGTGTAGATTAGACAAGTGATGAAAATTCTAGTTTGAATATTTTTCAACAAATTGCATTCACAAGCAAGCCATTGAAAGAACTTGTCACCAAGGAATTATTGATTTTCAAACATTACCAAGTGAATCCCAAAGACATCAAGTGTCTTCTTTCAATGGCGAGGAAAACATGAAGCCATGTTTTCTTTAGTCAGTTTTTTGGCCTGTCAAATCTTAGGCATTGTAGGGTCACAAATTGAAACAAAAAGATTTTTTTTTTAGCGGGCATACTTACAAACCTAAGGAGATGTTGTTTACAATTAGAAAACTTTAAAAATTTGATTTTTGTGGGCAAAAATTGACCAAGTGATTCTAGAGTTGGATGTATGTTGCCTTTTAATTTAGCAGAATTAATTCAAACAAAGTTAGGTTTTGAAGAGAAAAAATTGAAGACTCATTTATGAAATGGTGGACATATAAAATCTTGAAAAAAAAGGTAAGAAATTTAAACTTTTTTGGGGGCAATTTTGTTATTTTTAAACATTAAAAATTAATATTTGAGATAATGAAATTTGTAATAACCGGTATGTGAAAATCAAGCTTTAAAAACCAACTGATATAAGATGTGATAAAAAATGTGTGAGAACCAGCGCTTTGAAACCTGGGCGAAAGTATTTTTTGCAGATTTTTTAAACTCTACCTGGGTCTTTAAAAGATGAAAATAAATTATAAAAAAAAACTGGGTTGAGTCTTTCAAAACATTCTAATACCCGGAACTTGCGGTTCTCAGAAAAACTAGAGAACCACCAACACTGGAATTAACTATTAACCCTTGCCTAACGGCCATATTCAAATCCTTCTGTATGGGTTGACTTGGTTTGCTTGTTCCATTCAAACATGGATTTGATCAAGGCCGGTCCCCCAAAAAAGTACTTCAAAAAATATTATAGGCTAACTTTGGTTGCACCATTCTTTTCATATTCATACAAACACACTCACTTTGCTTCACTTGATGCTCCATGGCCATTCTCTGGACAGGCAGTGTAACTTCAACCACCAGATGTTCATTTATTCCCCTTCAGGTTTTCCTACGTTTTTGGGATTGGTTGGGGTTGGAGGGGGCAGATTGTGCTCCTTTTGCACTATAGGAAAGATTTCCCATCATTCTTAAAAGAGGGCGAGTCTACTTCCAAGACTATCCAACTGTAGCATTGAATGATGAAATGGACAAGCTTCCTCAACAGCTGAAAGGGCATTAGTGTAAGAAATCCCAAAAGATTTATGTTTCTTATACAATGGATAGGGCATCCATTACTTTTCAGCACAATCTGAGAGAGTTTCCATAGCTCACTTTCATGGATTTTGCAGTTATCAAAATTATCATTTGAAAATAGACCTTGCATACAAATCAACCTGCAGATTCTAGGGAAATCTACACAATTGAAATAGAAGAAACTGGATGTGAGATGCAGAAAACAACAAATACCTGCAGAACTGAAGCTCCTCATCCTCTGCTGTCCTTCAACTGGAAGAGAGCTCATTTTGAAAATGCAGCTCATCATCCTTTGCTCTTCTTCAACTGGAAGAGATGGCTCATTTTGAACATGATATGACCCTCCCTTGTACAGTGCGAAGCAGCCAGAGGAGATACAATAGGATGACTTAGTGAGATTTACAGTACAACCATTAGAGTTCAGATTCAAAAGTTTGTCTGCAAAACAAGTACAAACTGGTCGGGCTGCAATCTTTGTGAAAACTAGCCTGACCACATTGCCATAGCAGTTGAGACATGACATACTTTGAACTATGATATCATGTCTCATTGAACAATAAGTGGATCCTAACCTCTTCGGGCAAAAAACCTTCCACCTTTCTGTCCCACTCGTGTGCCTGCAAGACCTTGAGCCAGCACAGATTTTGTGTCTGGCCGCCAAGAGAATTCCATCAAACTAAGGAGTTGGTCACAAAGAGTGGATGTGAGATCCAAATACTGAATGTTATCACAAAAGGTTACCCGCAATCTCTGAAGATCTTTACAAGCTTGCAAAACCACTGCCAACCCTGCAGTAGTGATGAGTGAGCATCCAGCTAAACCTAGCAACCTCAGTTTGCGGCACTTTGCTGCCAAGCTGAAGCTCTCATCATCCAAGCCCCAGCAATCCTGGAACTCAAGCTCCTTGGTACTTGCACAAACAGCTAGCAGTGCAGCAAAGCCAACACGGTCACGAAGGCCACATCGCACAAATTGGAGTCGGTCAATAGCTTTGCATTGGCCCAAGTGCTGGATGGGTCCCGGATTTGGATCAATCTGTTTACAACCTTCAAGCTTCAAGCTTTTCAAACAAGTTAAGAATGACAATGCTGCTATCCAACCCTCATAGAATCCCTTATTTGACAAGCTCAACTCTTCCAGCATTGCACAACTCTTGCCAATTGCAGAGATTCCTTCATAGCTGGCTTCACATCCACTCAATTCCAATCTCACAAGGCGACGGAATGTGTGGCTCAGAATTGTGAGCCCAATGTCAGTGAAACTACAGTGATAAAAGCCGGATATGGACCCTTTCAGTCTCACTATTTGCAGATTTTCACATGCAGAAATTGCTCGGAGAGTGTCATCTGTGCACTGATGGAGCTCCAATTCCTGAAGCAGTGGACAATTTCTGGCAATGCTTGAAATCCCTGCCTCTATCCATGACTTCTCGTTCATGTAAGAAAGCTGCTGAGTTGCAGTCCAAGTAGCCATGGAATTCTCTTTTTTCTCAGCTTTGTAGAGAATCTCATCTCCTAGGTTGAAACCTAAATTGGCTTCGTTGTCTCCAGGCTCCTTCTCCCTGTTTTTGCAGTCTACAGGAATGAAATCGAAGCAATTATCCACTGCTGCAACTTCCCTCAAACCCTCTACTGCCACTACGAATCCATCACCACCTCCTTTGCAAGAAGTCCGTGATGACCTTCTTCTTCTGACATCCACGACACAGAGTCTCTGTAACCCTGGGTACGTGTCTGCCAAGATCTTCAGACCTCTGTCTAGTCTTGCTGGAGAGAGCTGCTGCTCCTCTATACATCGTTCAATTGAAGCTGGATCAACTGCATTAAAGCTGTGACATCGCTCCTCCCGCAAAAGAAAAAAAGAGCATTTCAGACACGCAGCAAAAGCTTGGAAGAACAGGAAAATGTATTGAAATAGAACATACATACATACATACCCGAGCTGCACGGTGAGGCCCTGGTGCGTCAGGAAGATTGAGGAGGATCCAGGAAGCGAGACAGAAGAAGCTGCTGGCGTGAGGTCGACGTCTGTGAGATTGGGAAAACGGATGCTCATACGCCCCGTCTCCAGAAACGTCCAGTCCTGTACTTTGATCGAGAATCGCAGTAGACCGTGCAACCGCATCCATCTCTTGCACACAAGCGAGTAGTTGGACGACGGAGGCAACAACCTGAGAATGCGCGAAAGAATCTCATCAGTCAGGCCACTGGTCACGTCCCCCGCGCCGCTTGCTGCTTTCCAGAACTCTATCTTGTTTCCTTGACCTTTGCTCCTCCGCATTACTGATGATAATTTCCCACTGCCTGCAACCGGATCCAAGCGCTCTCTTGCACTCCTGATTGTCGTCCACTCCAGATTGCGTACGACTAGCTGCAAGAGCAAATCGAAATTCAAAGCTACTTCTTTGCTTCTGCCCAGCTTCTCGCACACTCTTTTGCCCTTCTTCAGCCTCTTGTCTCTGTGCGTGTCTCTCCCGTGCTGCACAATTTCAGAAACTAAAAGAAAACCAAAACCGCGTCACAATTCTTCTCGGGATTAGTATATGAAATGTCTTGCTCTTCTCGGGGAGATGGGGGACAGCAGGATCGGGACTCGGGAAGCGGAGGAGAATCCGAGCTCCATCGCCAAACTAGGAAGCTCGAAGCAAGAGCCAGGAACGGCGGCGGTCCATGCAACGAAAAACAAAGGACACAACACCTGCGGTCAAGAATCTAGACCTGTGGTAGATCTGTGCACACTGCCACCAGTATCACCGTTGTCAGCCATTAAGATCTTCGAAAAACGTACATTCATGTCCGATCACCAACGTAGCTTCATACAGAATTACCCGTATTTTACTTGTTGGCAACCAGTATCCTACCATTATCTAGGAATTATGTAGACTTCTATGCAGCAAAACACTTGCAGTCAAAAATCTATAAATATAGTAGATCTACCATTGCCATCAGTATCACTGTTGTCAGCCATCAAAATCTTCGAAAAAAGTAAATTCATATCCGATTACCAACGTACCTTCATACAGAATTCTCCGTATTTTACTTATTCTCAACCAGTATCCTACCATTATCTACGAAACACGTAGAACTACCCATTATCTAGGAATTATGTAGAATTGTATACGCTATCAGCAAAAACACTTGCAGATAGGACACTTGCAGTCAGTCAAGAATCTAGACATGAAGTACATCTGTGTCTGTCACCAGTATCCGTTGTCAGCTGTCAAAATCTTTGAAAAAAGTACATTCATATCTGATCAGCAAATGTACCTTCATACAGAATACTCGTATTTAATTACTTGCAACCAGTGTCCTACCATTATCTAGGAAACATGTAATCCTCACATTATCTAGGAAAGTGTAGATTTGTTCACAATCAGTAAATGACCATTATCTACGAAATGCGTATATTACACATGCAATCAGTAATCTACCATTATCTAGGAATTATGTAGAACTAGTTGTATAGGCTATCAGCAACCTTTATTGTCATTGACTGGGGAGGCCGGTTGTTGTAAATTTGTACTATGGGGCCTGTTCCACCATGGAATGCATGGTGTCTGGGTTGGGGGAGATGACATTCCGCGAGGTGATAATGGGTTCTACCAGGGCCTGTTCCAGAGCATAACCAGTGTTCCCCAGCATTGATCAATACCACTGGCAAAACCACAAGTAGAACCAACAAATAACCATCCGTCCGAGCTTTAAAAAAACCTAGAAAAGTACCTGAATTAGACACCAAAACTGGTTATGTACGGAATGGTCAAGCCCCTGCACATTATGTTGCATAATGTGTGGGTATGTTAGGATGATCTAGGCAAGGCACCCAGCATAAATGGGCAAGGGCCAGGCCATTCCATGACAATAAGGTCTGGGGTGGAAAATTCAATTCAATAAGTTTTTTGGAAAAGTCATGTTCAACCAACACATTTTGGTCTTTATTGCACGTGTATGATCGATCACCATTGGAAGATTATGTTACAGAATGTGGTTATGAAAATGACATAATCTGCCATCCTAGACCTTAATGTCGTTGTAATGTCATGGGTTTTCTTAGGTTAGGAAGTTATTTTCAGGTAGTATTTGTGAATCAAAATTGATGTTGTTTTTTCCCACCCCTTCGTTTTTTCCCTTTCCCCTGCCCACTCATGAAGACTAGGTCAGGACCAGGACTAATGAACCTCACATGAAAGAGTTAGGTGAGGACCAAGCACTGAGGCCAACAAAATAGTAGGTAGAAGTTCTTAGCTACTATTGTCTCCTTTGGTTGGAATCCTATTCCCCCTCCCTCCTCTTCTTTGTGGAATTTGTCTAAACACCCTCCTCCCTCCAACCATAAGCTACATAACCATGCAATTTCTTTCCCAACTCAACTCACAACTTGTGTGGTTGTGTGAACCCAAACAAAAAGACCTGGATAAAATCTCTCTAGTTACTAAATGTAAACCTTGATAGGGTTTTGTTACAAGGATGTCAAAACATGTCCCCAAGGACCTTATTCCAAACACACACAATTCATCTCTAACTAATTTGGCATGTGTTGTTTGCCCAAGAATGAACTTTTAAAAAATATATATTCTTAGAATTTTATTAAAATATTTCTCAAAATTTAATATATCTTGCACCTTAGGTCTAAAATTATAAAATCATCTCATAAAATCCTTCTGATTGAACAATTTTCAACAATACCACATTTGCCTAATTTTTAAATTTTTGATTCTATTGAGTTTTCAATGAAAATTTGTTCAATATATTCTATAACCTTTTCATAGTAGAATTAAATATTACAAAACCACCTCAATGTACATGTACTCATTGAGGGCTTTCCAATGGTATAAGAGTGTGATGGTGGCATTTTGTTTTGGGAGATCTCAATGTGAAAAACAAAGAAACGACTTTCTTTATCCTAGGGTGGCTTCTACTACTAGCCCAATTGTGAACAAGACCTGACCAATAGAGCTCAATTGTGAAAGCATTATTTTGAATTTGAATTTAATTTCCAATGACAAAAATTACAAAATCACTTCCAAAAACTCCACTCATTGAAGGCTTTTCAATAGTACCAAGAACTCACCTCAAATTCATCATTCTCTTCTGTAAAAATATCGTTTTTTTGTGTGAGTTTAGATTGTTAATATCATATGGCACTATGAACTAGTGTATAATTTATTGAATAATGTATGACATTGTCCAATAGTATATGGACTAATAGTATGGACTTATTAGTTGGTGTATAGTATTTTTGAGCATTGTTTAATTTATTATTAGATAGTGTGTGGCATTGTCAAACAATGTATAAGCTTATTCAACCAATATATGTCATTGTTACAGAGAACAAGGGGATGGACATGTGGCAAGTGGGG
>Ga0116231_10003327_pt1 | contig 33526 bp, 18 predicted proteins | sample S1TSphgellanicum_2_FD_89695 | JGI IMG/M metagenome (GOLD analysis project Ga0116231, IMG submission 89695) | Host-associated microbial communities from peat moss isolated from Minnesota, USA - S1T2_Fd - Sphagnum magellanicum MG | ecosystem: Host-associated > Plants > Peat moss > Unclassified... | reverse complement strand
TTTTTTTTAATTGAGTGTAAAAATGGACATTTCAATTTTGAATCTGAAAAATTGACATTTAAATTTTGAAATTTTTAATTTAAATTCACAGACAGGTTTCATCTAAAAAATGATATTTGAATTCTGAATTGTTTTTTTGGAATATTTCAATTCCAAAAATTATTGATGATTTTTAAGGCTTTTTTCTAGTAGTGTTATTGATAATGAATCACTTGTATAAATAATTAGAAATGATTATATTTATTACTTATAAGTTACACTCAATGATTATTTTTAAAACGTAGATTTTTACATTCTATATTTTATATTCTTACAATAAAAGAATTCAATTACTGTAATTAATGTTACATTACCTTAAATCATTGTAATTACTTCAGATAATAATTAATTATAGTAAATGCTTAATTTTTTTTAATTGAACATAATTACAATCTATAATTTATAATTTTCAATCTGAATTTTAAAAAATTTTGTACTATGTTGTTGAAGTATTATGTAAAAAATTATTTTTGCAAAATGTTTGAATGTTGTTCCATGTTTGTTTTTCTACTATTTTTTTGAAGTTATGAGCCCACATGTATTTATGTTCTTCCATTAATGGATAGAAAAACAAATTGGTTTTGCATGATTCTTGTTGCTTCTTTGTTTGGTATTTTTGTTGAAAGATCACATGAATCTTGGTAATTCTAGTTAAAACAAAAAACTAGAGATGGCATATGAAAACGATGTAATTGTTCTCATAGATCCAAATGAGGTGAATAGAAGCATCAATAGGTTTGTTGTTGATGAAGTAGTTGTTTGCATAAATGAAAATGGGGCTAGTGAAAGCATCAAGAAGTTTGTTGGGAGCAATTTTGATTCTCTATTGTGACAAATCAATTGATTTATTGTAGGCATATTTCATTTACTTTGTTTTTTTAAAGTTGCATAGTTTTTATTTTTTTCCCATTTCTCATGCTTTATTTGCCATGGAAAAAATTTATGTGCTTTGCTGATTTAATATAAAGTGTTACAACAACATGGGATGCATATATAAAAAAGCAACAAACTTTTGAGAACCTAACGGTGCACTTGTTTAAATCTAAGATGATGAACAAGATTTACAATCAAGGTGCTTTGGAGAAAGCATTCCACACTTCTAGCTTTCACAATGGGAGGAATAGTTTCAACTTTGAAAAGAAAAAGAAGAAAAGAAATAATTGCAAAGTTGAAGAAGAAGATGAAATGCAACTACTACCATGAAAAGGGGCATTGGACAAAAGAATGTGAGAAGAAGAAAAAGGATAAGAAGAAGGAGGAAATCTTTGCTAACCTCGTTGAAACTTCTGCTTTGTCACAAGTGTTGGTTATGTAATTGCTACAAGCCATGAACCTACACATCACAACAACATTAATGATTGGATAGTTGATGTAAGTGCTTCGAAACATATGACTAATCGAAAAGATTGGTTATCAAGTTTGTGAATGAATAAGCCAAATACATGGGGAGTGTATCTTGCGGATAATCAAAAGTTTGGGCCTCATGGTGTTGGGACCGTACATGTCAATTGTTTAGTGAATGGAAGTTGGAATAAATGTGTGTTAGAAGGAGTTCTTTATGTGCCTTTCTTGAAGAAAAATATGTTTTCAATAGGTCAAGCTATTGACAAAAGGTTTGTTACTACTTACATAAAAAACACTTGTTTGCACATTATCATGGGTAGAAAGATGCATTTCCTCACAAAAAGATGCTTCAAAATACCCATGTTCAAACTAGTGAGTCATTAATGTACTAATAATTGTTTATCAACGTTGCATTTCCCAAGATTATTTTGTGGTTGGCACGAATATATCTTATGAATCCCATGCAAGATAGCATCTCCTTGTTTTCTACATCCAACCTATGCATCCTTATCTCCATGCATATAACATTGCCTTGCTTTCTATGTCCAAGTTTCTTGCCAACCTACATTTATTTCTACAGGAACTTAGGGAGGTAGAGGTCAATAGGTAGGAAGGAGAGAAAAGCAAGGGATGAAGAAAAAAGGGGAGGAAAAAAATATTGATCTACAATTTTTTTTTCTAAAACCAGCCAAAAACGCAAGTAGTGTTCACTTGGGTTTCAAAACCCAAAATTAGATGAAGCTCAACTTGCACAAATAAGAACTATAAGAGTGAACATGCATTTGGAGCTTGCCCTTTCTAACTCTTTCTCTTTCTTGCATTTTCCTGTTGGTGCTAATGCAATAGGGAGCACAGATCCAGGCTATATTGGCATTCTTCATCTGGGGCAATGTGTTCATATATGTGGGCTCCAATCCCATTCCTTCTGGGGAGGCTATTGAGTAGATGGAAGAGGACATTACAGGTTCAAGTTTCTAGATGGAATTTGTTGTGCTCAAGTACCGGCTTTGAAAGTTGCTTTTCATTTGAAACAACAACAAATTTGCGCCTTGGGTGCATTTTTCTTTTTCTGGAATTCATCCGGTAGGTGGACGAAACTTCCTGCATTTCAGGAAAGCCACAGCTCCCAAGAAAGTGCAGATATTTGGAGTAGGCTTTTGTAATTGAAGGAGAAAATTTGGAAGAATTTCAAATGTGTTTTCGTAAGTATGAATCCAAAGGCTTTGACAATGCAATTGCACCAGTCTCTCAGGTTCATCACACATATTATGCCACACTTGTTTTTGCTGCTCTCTAGTTTCTTAACAATCTTAGCCTTTGTTGGGATTTTCCACTAATGGGTTCTGTGTTTCTGAGAATTCTGAGTGCCCGTTTTGTGCATTAAGAGAGCTGAACTTCCAAGTTTCTGATTTGACCTAGGTTTTCCGTTGCTCTGAAGGCTAGCCTTGACAATGAATGCTTTGCATTTCTTTTCTCAGTTGTGTTGAATGTTCATGACTAGAGTTAATAGTTAATACTTAGGCTAGAGTGCAAGGTCCAAATTGGGTTGCAGCAATTTTGATAGCTGGAAATCTTTCAAACGTGAAAGAAATTTAAAATTTTAAAAAGAATTCAAAGAGCTTTTGACTTCTTCTTAAGTCACTTGTGAGAGACTTTCTCTTATGGTACACAAACTTTCACTCCATTAGAGCCACCAAAGCTAGAGCACTTTCCTCCCCAAATCCGCTTTGAAAATTTTCTAGAGCATTCATTATAGTTGCCCCAAGTTTATCCATGTAATTATTATTTTTGCATTTCTAGATTTTTATATAAATCATTTCAGAAACTTGCAAGCTATTTAAGTTATCCTAAAAGTCATCCTGTCTTTGAGCCCTAGTTTGACCCTGTAACCCCTGTTTCATGCACAGTTTAAGTACATAACAGTATAGTGAGAGAAACTGGGTGTTGTTTAATGAAACTGGGTTTCAGTTCACAACATTTGCAGGATTTTATTCTGGCAGGGCTTGGTCTAATGACCAATATGAGCCAATAGAAGGCTCAGGTAAGACAAATCCAAAACTGGGTATGAAACTCATGTGAGGACCAATTTAGGGGAGAAAACCAGTTTAATCCCCCTTTTTTTTTCCCTTGTACTGTTTTCAACCCAACTTTTGATTTCATCCCCTGTATTTGGCAAAACTGGGACCCAGTACCCCTAGTGTGGGGTTTTGTTTACAGATAACTCTAAATTGTGAAATGCATAGGATTCAAACTTTCCTACCAGAGCCGAAATGGGCCTGAAAGGGTTAATCCACTGCAAATATGTTGTACACTGTTACATGTTTAAAGTTTAAACCAAGATTGATAGTTGATACAATTACACCTTCCTTGCCACTAGTTCACATGCACTTATGCTGATTTCTTGATCATTCTAACTTAATGGATGGTACGATGATATGTAATTGTCAAAATTCTTTCTTTGCATTAGGTACGTTAAAATCCATTCTAGATGCATTTGGATTTTCCTTTAGAAATATGTATTTAATACATTGCAAGTTTTCAAATCATGGTTACAAATGTAAAATTTCAATTCAATTACATATAATCTTTCATCATTCTAAAGTTGTAGCCAACATAATGCAAAAGTAGTTCATGTAGCCATTTGCATGGGGATGAATTTTTTAATGAAGAAGATGAGCCAGATAGGCAAATGCATTGTAATGCACCCTATGTATGTCCAAGGTTAGGTCTATACACTTGGACATACCTAACCACATGTGTTTGTCATCACAAAGGCTTTACTAGCTAGGGTGTTTTAAGTGATGAATAAATTATAAACGAGAAAATGTAATGAAGTTATATATTTGCATATGCATACTTGTACTTAATGTATTCAAGTCAGTCATCATAACTTTAAGGTTGTTGGGGACTTTGTGACCCAACATCAACTAGTGAACCGTCCATTGAGAATCCACTAATACGTAGTCGTGGATGAACCACAACTAAGTTACCAAAGTTCCACCTTGGTAACCTATCTTGTAAACCATCCTACTTTCCCCTTCCTCTAACTCAGTAACTACCTAAGTCAGTTGGGAAGTACAATAGGTAAGTGGGTAGGGTATGTAAGTGGTTACAATGTGGTCAGGTAAGTAGGTAAGGCACTGGGTGACTACAAGGTAGGTAGAAACATGGATGTTTAGTAGATTAATAACCACTGTCATTCTCTGTGAGACAGGACTATGATGAAAAAAGAGTTTCCTGTCCACAAATCATCCATCCCTTAAAGTGTGTTGGTGAGTGCTGGTTCACTTTGGCGGGTTCTTGGTTTGGTCATGTGTTTCATTGTGGTACATTTTGTCATCTGAGGTTGATCTAATTATGGGATTCTGTGCATTGACTTTGTTTCTGTGACAACTCCGATGTTTCATATTTCATCCCTGCACATATCATTGCTGGAGGTTTTTTTAAAAACCATGAAGCTTCCAGTGAGCCTTGGAGATGTATCAAGTCGGGTTACTGCACAATAGAACAGGTCCAGGAATACAACCGAGCTTCGCAGGGTGAGCCCCTATTCTGTTAGGTGCCATAACCAGTTCCTCTGTAGAAATCGGTGATGTGGCATCAACCCATTGGCAGAGAGATCACAGGTTACAACCCATATACGCTGTGTACTACTGGGTTGTCCAGATGGGTGGGGAGGGGCGGTTATGGCGACAGCAACAACAGCATTCATCCCAAACATTGACGTAGTCATTAGTTATGGGCATGTGAAGTCCCATCTTCAAATCACCAGTTATGTCCCATAACACAGCTCGAGCAGGCCAGTTACAGAAAAAAGTCTTGCCACTCAAACGGCTCAACTTTTTCCCATAACCAGCCTGTTCTCACTGGTTACATAATCCAATGCGCTTGTACAGGGCGGGCTCCAAACGGTTGGCACTAAATGTGAATCGGTTGAAATGCGACTTGAGGGTATGTTAAGTGATTTAACACACCAATTGCATTTCGACTGCATTAGGAGTCATCAATTCCAAACAAACAACGCAAAAAGAGCGGAGTCAGTAGGGGTATGCCTGTCTCACCCATGAAAAATCCTGGAATGTGCCACAATAGACCACCAAAACCAGTTACCGATGCAATGACCACCCTATTGTTGTTGTGGTGTTGAATTATTATTGCCCATTAGTTGTTCTTGGTTGGTGTTAAAGAAGAAGAAGAAGAAGAAACTTGGAATGGCTGACATTGGGGCCACAATAATACTCAGCAGGGTTTCTCAGAATTCACTGACAATAACCAAATTATGGGACTTTGGGAATTGTGACACCAAGGATATTTTGTTCTGGCTGCAATGTGAAAAAAAGTGGACATGTTGAGGAATCCTGAGGAGATGTGTATGGAAGCAAGCAAACAAGCCCACGTTGCACCCTCTCCAGATTGAGAAATGCTTTTCCAACACTTGGAGGCCATTTTCATAAGGAACTTACGTAGCACTATATTTCTTCCTTTGTACTAAGAGGAGTCAAACCTGACACAAACACATTATTCTTCCTTGCCGCTTCCAAGGCTTTTGTCTTGACAGGCTGGTGTAAAGTTCCTCCATTCAAAAGTTATTTATGCCTTTGGCTGAAGTTTCTTGTTGTTGCACTTGAGATTTTGATTAGTTGTACAGTTAATTCATGGTTAATTAGGCTTAAACCAAATTAGTGATCAAATTAGTTGTGAATCAATTTTATTGTGAAAAGGTTCAAAATATTGCAAGAGTTTTTGGTATAAAACTTAGAAGATTCAATGGGCCACTTCAACAATTGACAATCAATAATGGAGGTGAATGGGTTCCCAAACAAATAACACTAGAATGTACTCATGACCCAAACAACTACCAAACATCCATATGAACTATGTTTGGCTTCTATTTGGTTGTTGCACCAACTTGCATAAGCCATCACAAATTTTCAATTTTCCTCATCAAGATATGCAAGGATTGTTCCAAGCCCTAAAGCATTCCAATTTATATGTAATTGGAAAGGACAATCTCTAATTTGTCTCCTTAAGATGGGTGTAAAACTAAGCTTAGATTTCAATTCCTTGAGAGCTTGTCCTTGTGCATCACCCCAAATGAATTTCTCATGAAACTTGGTTAATTGGCTCAAAGATTTGGCAATTTGACTAAATCTTTTGACAAACCATAACTAATAGTTTGCCAATCCCAAAAATTGCCTTTTCTAATTGATCTAAAGTTCCCCACATTAGTGGCAACACATGTGGACAAGGTAACATGGGATGGATGGATTCGAGTCATGTCTTCAAATGGAGGTGGGACACTATTTGCATACAAGTTTCCTTCTAATGGCCCTAACCACCAAGGTAATATGTTGACAAATCCAACCAACACAGTAACACCATTAACTAATCCAACACCTTGTGCAAAATATTAGATAGGGAGTCAAGCTTGATGCCCATCTTTTCATTGCGACACAAGTTTTTAGGAAGCAATTTTTTCTCAAAAATCCAATACAAATCCCATAAGATACAACACAATGCCCCAACTAACACATCATATGATTTAACATTTATCACCATGGCTTGGACCCAAATGGTTTATTGGGTGCTTGGGGTTCAACTTCACAAAAATGTTAATCTTGATAAACCCATGGGCCTTTTCGAATGTGCCCAATGATGTTTGAATTTGATATGGACATGGTTCAAGGTCCTCATGGAAGACACACATGGCATGTCTTGATTAGTGAAAACACATTTGGCACCTAGCCTCCCCCCTTTGAAGGTCAAAACATTCATCAACTCCATGTGGCTTGACCTTCAAAGTCTCCACATGACCCACATCCAAGTCTTGAAACATGACTTCCATTCCTTGTTGAGGTTCATGACATTTGTCATGTTCTAGGGTCATGATCAATGTAATGAACATTAACACCACAATGTTCATAGTTTTCAATACTTGAAGATGTGGGTTTGGATGTAAATATCTTGCCCTTATTCGGGCATTCCTTCGTATGAGAACCTTTGTAAGTCCAACACATAGCCCCTTGACCTTGTTTCATTGAAAAGGGTTGGGAAGGTTTAGATTGATTTTTTTTTGACCTCTTATATCTTTCCCACTCTGAGCGGTTGCTGATTATTTCTTTGAATCTTTCTAGGTGGTAATGGTGACAAGTTACTAACATCCACCACACAAAATCCTTAATCAATCCTTTCCACAATGTGGCACGACTTCCATGATTTATGATGCGTTAAGGTTCTACCATTCTTTGCAACTTTTTGTCATGTTTGGACATGTACAATTGCACCAATTGTCATTCTATAAAAACATCACCACTTTCCTTGGAAATTTTTGCCAACCTTGTGTAAATAGTGCATGGAGCATTGTCATTTTCCCTTTGGAATTCTTGGGTTTTTTTCATTTGATTTTTAAAAATGCCCTCATACCCTAATTCCAAAAGTTGGAAAACTTGGTCCAATGGTGTTAGATCACTAATGGTTACAATGGCACCCAATGTTACCTATGAAACTCGTGAAGTAGGAACTTAAATGGCCACTAAGGATCAAAACAATAAAAGAAAAATTATCTTTTGCAACTTGTTTTATGCAACTACATGTGTTTTATGCAATTACAAAATGTCTTATGCAATTATTTTTTAGTTGCATAAAACACATGTAATTGCATAAAACAAGTGGTAAAAGACATTCCTTCTATTAATGAAAGTCAGGGTTTTTGCCTCTTGACCCACATTAGAATCTTAAAGCACAATTTCCATTCCTTGAATGAAATGGTACCCACTCATCCAAAAAATGGTCTAGAAACATGATCTTTGACATATTTAAGGCCCCCATATTATCCTCCATATCTCTAAATGAACTCACAACAAATGTGAAAAATGTAGAAAAATCTTATATGACCTCTTAATCCAAATTGTTTTTTTCAAAAACTTCAACATGTGTCTTTTTGGGGATGGTGACATGTAATACCATCTTTGAGCGTGCATGTAATGTGCAATTTAACTTTAACCATGTCCCTAATCTAGCTCACTAGTTTTGTTCAACTTGTTATATCTACAATGCAAAATTAAACCTAAAGGGCACCTACATCCTCCTATTGAACTTCATAGGGCCAAATACATGCAGTGCTTCACTATGAACATAACAAAATAAATTTATTGGTCATCACCCTAGTCTCATTGCCATACAATAATGGAGCAACATCAATGATCAAATCCAAAGAATGCTTACATCAACACCGACCCATGTTTACAACCTAAACCTTGTAGCTAAAACTTGAGCAATATGTTTGGGCAATTTAAGAATCAAATAGGACCTATTCAATGGTTAGAATTGGTGGGTAGCCTTGTGCCATGCCCAACCATTAATCATGCCAATTATAACACCAAGGTTTATTGTGATAATCAACATGCGAGGAAAAGTTTGTAGCTTTTGACCTTGGGCTTTTCAAGAGTTGAATAATATGCATAAGTTTTCAAAAAATCAACCCAAAAAAATGTGTTTGCATTATAATGTCAACCAATGGCACACAATTCAATATAGTGATTGGGAACAAGTGCAACCCAACAACACAAAGTGGGAATGAAGTTTTCATATAACACAATCCCATTCCTATAATTTCCTTTCAAAAATTATGATATGAATTCAAAATCCTTCACATTAAGTGAAGGCACAACATTCCACCATTTGTAGGTCACAAGAATGAGTGTTTGTCAAGAAATGTGAAAACTTTGCTAAAAATTGGTTGAAAACTGTCCCCACACAAGACACCTTACACACCATGTAAAATTCTCCCAAAAAGTTTCATTTTCAAAAATACACATAAATATCCTCTTAAGGAATTGAACAACATAGAGATCATTCTAATTCAATGTCGTATGTAAAATATATGAGTCTTTGAGTAAATTTTGTAATTAGTTATTTAGCAAGAAAGAAGTCCAATTGTTAGGTTGTTCACCAACAAACAAATCCCCTTTGTTGGTTTATTCGCCAACAAATAGGTCCTTTTATTATGATTCTATTGGGTTGTTTGTTAGTGAATAGGTCCCCTTTGCTATGATTCCATTAAGCTATTCATTAATGAATAGGTCCCTTTCATAACAATTATGTTGCATTTTTCACCAACAAATAGGTCCCTTCCACTATGGTCAATGAATAATTATGCCTAATTCATCAACAAACAACTCAACTGACCTAGATTATTGGTGTACATGTTTTCATGTGTATGACTTTGATCTTGTAGCACACAACATTTTAAGAGCCCTATAGGTGTCAACATTCCTTTAGGTTTAAGGTTTGGATGCACAAATTAGGGTTAAAGCTCACCACAAAGGGGACACATGATTCAATGAGAAAAAACATGGTTATAAGCATTAGTGGGTTCATGAGGTGAAAGGTGCAATTTCAACTGCCCACAATGCCTTCATCATCATCTTACAGGGATTCCTTGAACATAAAGATAAATTTGTTTATTTGTTTGGTTGTTGCACCATTATTGGGGGCATGGATAATTTATATGGAGATATCAAGGAACCTTGAATATATTTAGGAACAAGGAACACCATTGAACTAATAGAATTATAGCTTTGGTTGAGGGGATGGATTCTTCCAAAATTCAAAGTTGAAAATGTCTTTTTGATTATTATGTAAAATGCAAGAAGGTGCCTATTGGTCCTTCACTTGTAAATCCCTCCAGCCACGATAATCCCACACTTACCAAGGATTTATATTCTTCATTATTGCAACATCAACACCCCCCCCCCAACATCAACATGGTTGTCCTAGCTAGTGATACAACATTTACAAAAATAGCTGGGTTGGATGGGCATAAGTGGCAAAAACACAATTGTTCAACCAAACACAAATTGAAACTCTAGGCAAAGTAATTTATGTCCATAACTTGTCCCAAAATGTGTTGTTGCATAACTTTGGAAATTTCTAGCATTGTGGTAGTAATGATGTGAAGTCCCATGAACCATTTTTGTTCATCAATGTTGGGTTCTTCCATGCAAGATGAAGTTGAATTGCACACTAGGCTTAGTCCTCCATTGAAGAAAATTCATGAATATTGGTAAGGCTATTCATGGAAATTCCCCTTGATTGACAATGGCCAACAATGGATGATCATCATAGTTAATTATGCATGAACATTTCCTTGGACATAAAATATCATCCAGTAAGTATGTGGATGACCTAGGAATAAAATGATATGCCCATTAGATCAATTTTGGTGGGCATATTCATAATTAGGTTACCCAAAAGGACAGTTTAACCAAAAAAATATTGCAAAAGACTATTTTGAATTTTTATTACATTTACTATTTCATGTTTATAATGGATTGGTGTATGACTATAATTAGCATGATGTCATGTTAATTTAATTAAAAAATTCCAAAAATAGATTAGATATAATATAGATGTCTTTTTGAATCCTTTAAAATAATTTGAATCCTTGTCTTAATTATAATTTTCATTTAAATTGTTTAAAAATAAATGTATTAAAAAATGTAATTGATTTCAATTTTGTTTCATGGATAAGTAATGCATACATCTATGTTTGGCAATGTTCATATATTGCATTTGATTAAATAATATATGATATAAGAATTTTGAATGCTACAAAATCCATTTTGAAAGGGCTGCAAGGAAAATGATTCCTTTTTTGCCCCAAATGTTGGCAACATGTGCAAGAAATTTTCATGCAAAATAACATGTTAAGTTGTATATAAAAGCTTATATATTCATTTTTTGCATTTTTGGTTTTTTACCAAAATATTTAACATAAATAAATATGCATGTGAAAAATCACCACCACCTTGCAAATTATCATAATTTGAATTATCTAATATTTGTCACTTACAATTATTCCATGTAAGATATTTGGAAGATAGCAAAAACAAAATCCTTGAGTCCTATGTATAAAAATGGTACCCTAATTGTGAATATGTTTGGTGGTGTTAAGTTAGTATAAAACCATTATTAATAGTGAGCACATGAACCAACTAAAGTAACATCCACATGCATGGGTTTTTCAATCTAATCCCAAATCCATTGCTATCCTACATTAATGGTTAGGAATCCCTTAGTGGAAGGACATTCTCCATTTAAACATGCACATGGGTGCACCCATGGGTATTTGATGCCATTTGTATTTGATGGAACACATGAATTAATTCCCAATTTTTTTTAGACTTTGGATCAAAAAGACAATGACCCATGTTAACTTGCAAAATGCCTTATCATGGCCATCCTAAGATCACCAAATGGAATGGATTGATCCTATTCAAATTTTATGCCCTTAACAATGATTTTTTTTGGTAATGAATATTGATAACCTTGGATTGTTAATGTTGGCAACAGTTAAGGGTGTTGTTGTTATAACATCATCACATGGAACCATAAGGCTTTCTTAGTCTACATATCTTTTTCCATGTAAAAATCTCATTATGGATGAAATCAATCTTTAAAATTATGGCCAATCTTAAATTAATGCCACTAAAAAGCTCCAAACAAACATAGTCCCTTTTCAAGAATAATATGCCACAAGATAACTATGGTGTCTAATGGGTTTAATCTTGGTGGCCCACTTCCAATTTCCACAACTATTTACAAGTTTGGTGATGGTAGAGTGTGCCAAGCCTTTTGAATGTAAACATCGATTAACGTTTTTAGATTCGATAAAGTGCCCCATCTTGGTATGGGATCCAACATCGATGATGGAACGCCTAGTGTTGAATTCATTATGATCATTGCTAACTCACCATTAGGAGGATCATCCCTATCATGGTGGTTGCCTTTAAACAATTTTAGCCCATTTGGAAGGCTAGAAATCCCACCAACATAATTGATGTGTTTGATTTTTAGAACACCCCCCAACAAATGTGATTAGTAGAGAAGTTTTTTGACTTTTTTTATTTGCCAAATTAGTTGATAATATGTTGTTTATTCCCAAAAATCTAAGTTAAATCCCAAGGGATATAAAATTGTGCATTTGATTATTATATCATATGACGTGGCATTTGTCACCATGGCACATGCTTGCACAATCATGTAAATTTTCAAATGGTTAAGATTGACCAAAATTGTAATGTTATGTTTAACCAACCTTTTTGCCATTTCAAAACCGCCCATGGATGTCATAAGTTGATAGACATGGTTCAAGGTTGGCATTTTCAACCTTATTCCTTTATTTGCCACCTTCCCCAACATCAACAATTGGTTTCCAAAATCCATGAACATGTAGGGTTTGATATCATCATTGTTTTATGCCTTTTGAGTTGAATAACTTCTTTGTTCACAACCATAATGCTAGGAATGATGTTAATTCAATCAATGACTGGACATGTTGGAAGATCTTGAAGTTTGGCCATGGATGTGTGCTAAGATTATATTTCCAAAATTGGAGTGGAAATATCAACAATATTAGGCCCAAAGTTGTTGGCACCAATTCTTTGGTTTATTTAAACCACCATCCTTGATAATTTCCCATCTTCATATAATGTGGTAATGAGGTGAAATATCACCTCTAGTTACATATTGGAAATAACCAAGGTTTTCATTGAAAACAAAGGTGCTCGGCACACCTTTATAGTGACTCTAGAACAAACGACTTTGACATTAGACCTTTTGTTCAACCCTGTTAAAGAAATGGCACCTAAAGTTGATGCTCCCAAAAAGGTTGACTATAATGTTTACCAATTCAAAAGACTAGGGTAAACACACTAGGTGTTGTATATAACTGTGTTTTGGGTCCAATCATTCATAATTACCCTGTGCACTCAATCTTGTCATAAGTGCTCTTGTGACCTAAAAAACGTTACATACAATGGAAGGTCTATATAGGTTTTCCAATATCATGTACCCCCTATCAACATGATGTCCCTTCAGCTTTTTGTCTAATAATCCCATACCATAATTGGATAGCTTGAGCCTTTGTGACTCCTTAGGTCACATTGATCAACATTTGGGCATATGCTTCATGCAAGTTTTCACGTGGTTTGCATTAAAACTCTTGCAAAGTGTGCAATCTATGTGTTTGGGTTATGATGCATCAAGTATGAGGGTTATTAATTGATACATTATTAGTGGACATTGATAGGTATAGGTGTTGATGTGGTAGCACATGACACACAACCTAGTGTCCATGCCCAAAAAATAGAAGCCCCTTACGACTTGCCCTTTCCACATCCATAATTCATGCATCAAACACTTTGGGTGGTTCAAACGTATCAGTTTTTCTTATGATTCACAGATGGGGGCTTGTTATCTAGCAAGATGTGACAACCTTGAATTGTCTATATAACATGTGAAAGAGATTAAATTCTTACCTTTCAAAGTTTAAAAATGCACAAGAATTAGTCAATTACAATCCACCCCATATGGCCTAATTAAGCTTCAATTACATTGCTCTTTAATGTTGACTTTTCTAATCCTTGGACACTTGAATGGCATTCATAGCATAGGATTTGAACATTCCACCTTTGAAGTGCTTGGCTCCTAAGGTCATTGTGTCCATTCTTTTCCCTTTATTAACACATTTTGTTGGTGCATATAATGCACATGCATGCTTTTATCAAATTAAAATTCCTTAGGATTTGACTTTTTTTTACAAAAGTGTCATTCATTTGACTATGAAAAGTTCCAAACTTCACTATCCTTAGATTTGATGAAATAATAATTAAAGATTTCAAATATATGGATACGAATCGATTGATATTTTTTGGGTCTTTGACTTTAGAAATGTTCATATCAACAACAAACATTGAAATTTGTTTCACATTCATTGTTTTTTCATGTTATCTTTTAGTTTGAAGTTTGAATGCTTAGATTGATATTAATCCCTAGATTTAATAGTTATTTCAAAGCTCAAAAACAATTGTCACATTGTTCACAAATTCAATTTATTTATATGTTTTGACCTTTCATCTCTAAATGGTTGGGTATGGAATCATTGGATATGAAAATAATGTGAAGTTTATGATTTTGTTTGGGTGTCTAGATTACTATAACTTTAAATTTCAAAACAAAAACCATTTTTTGTTGTCAATGTACTTTTAACATTGAAACATCACTTTTTTTTACTTATTTTGTTTTGAATACATATAATATTTGTATTTTCACAGTGTGTTTCAATTTGGATTTTTTTGCAAAATCTAAAAACTTGTCATTGGTTAATTCAATTTTTACAATAAAAATTAGGTTCAAACCACTAAGTCCAAAATGTTGGAATTGAAAACAATAACTCCATAATTTCATGAATTGAAATTTTCTATGAAAATATTCTCAAATAAAAATTTAAGGTTCAACTTTTCAAATCCAAAATATTTGAATTGAACATTTTTCAAAAAGAAAAAAGGGCATCCAAATTGCAAGGTTTAAACTTGTGTGTGTACAAATTTCAAACCCTTCCTGTAATGTGTTTGTAACATAGGCCTTTTGGATTACTATCATTTGAAATCAAAGCCAAGTTTGGATTATTATCTAGTGTCTCTCTACAAGTACTCCCATTTGAATCCAATTTGTCAAATTGTCATAATTTTCATAATTGAAAGTCTAGTTTTTAGCACTGAGAAAATAGTGCCCTAAATTAATTTACATAGGTTTTCTTGGAAGCCTACGTTTGAGCATGGTTTAAAACATGTAAATACATACAACTTGCTTGATCACACAACCACTCCAAATTACTTTATATCTGCTATAATTTAGAACAATAACTAGTCCTTTGGGAACTATTAAATATTCCTTTCACGACAAAAGAAAGGAGTCCACCCAAGTACCATTCACTCTCCTGATCGTCTCTCACAAATTTCCATGTATAGGTGGCCTTCATTAAAAGGTCACTCACCTACGTGCCAACCCTCGGTTATAGAATTGTCAAAAAGTTTCTCTTACAATCATCTAAGTATGGAACTTTGTAGTACCATCATGAAATTCAGCATCAGTGCATTTTTTTTTCCCCCTTGAATTTTGTGATGTATCTGAAGTGGTGATCATGCACAACACAATAACAAACATTTCACTATAAACAAAAAATATGAAAGTAAAAAAAATTAAGTGGTAGGTAAGGGTGTTATCAGAATAAGTGTACTTCTCAAGGAAGCAGTTGAGGATTGTAGTTGTATTCTGGTTATGGCCTTATCCAAGGGCAGCATCCCTAAAGAAAGAGAAACTGGAAGGAGCTCCAGGAAGCAACCTTAAGTTTTTATGTACAAAGATTTTAAAACGTGAGTTTCCTCCTTGGAGAGGCAAGAGGGTGTGTTCCCAGAAGAAGTGCACCTCCCAAGGCAGCAGCCATGGGTTGGTATCTGTATTCTGATTAACACCTTGTCGGAGGGCAGCACTGCTAAAGAAACAAAACAGGAAGGAGCTCTAGGAAGCAACCTTGTGTTTAGTATGGACAAACATTTTCAACTTAAGTTTCCTCCTGGAAATGATGAAGCCCTGGCAAGCACCATTCAACAAAGCACCCAGCAAAGACAAAGGGGGAAAGGAAGTACAAAGAGGGATGACCCAAGTCAGAGCCAGAAAGGACTTAGGAAAGCAACCTATGTTTCGTATGGACAAACATTTAAAAACCTTAGGTTTTCCTCCTTGACAAGGTAGATGCTTTCCTGGAAGGGAGTGAAGCTTACTTTTTAAAGGTAGCCTCCAATTACACTAAGAAATTTCTACTGGTGTGTAAAGCACTTGGCTAGATTTTTCAGTGTAAATGGAGAACACCTTAAATCCATGAATAGAACCCCCTTCAAAAGAGGAGGCGGCTCCTGCACCTGCAAAGTAGGTGTAAGCTGCCTACATATATTTTAAAAGAAAATATCCGCCTCAAAACTCTAGGTTTCCTGGCTCCTAATGCCCTGACAGCAAGGCCTTACCTTACACTTTACACTTCTATATTGTTTGCTACCCTATTGGAACTTAATACAAAAATCTGACAATTATTTAAAAATTTGGCAACCAGGAAACACAATTATTTTCACCACTTACTTTGTCAGCTGGTGAAATCATGCCTTAACAAAAGCCATTGGATTCAGCATAAATCATAGTACTTAAAACTAAACCTCTGCAACTACAGTGCCTATCAGCGATGCCAGGCAACAGGGAGTGAACTAACAACTGACCCCGTGCCACCAAGAGAAAGGTCATGGGAGTGAAAGGCCTTTTGAAAAACACAAAAATGGATGATCCTTCAAAAATAGGACAGGATTGACATTTTTTTTCCCCCAATTTTGTGAGGTTCAAAAATTGGGGAAAAATAAAATTTAGTGAAATTACACTGAAGATACATATTTGTCCAAAAAAATTCTCCAAAAAAAGTATCGGCAGGCTGCAAAAATTCATCCCAAAATAAAAAAACTTCAGACAGCATAGCTTATATCCTCACTACTGAACTAGACTAGAAAACGACGACAAAATGATTACAATTGGTAGTTTTTGTTAGTTTTATTATTTAGTTGAGTGAACTCAGTAGTCAAAAGCAGGGGGTGTTTTTTCAATTCCCGATATCAAAAATTTGGTGAACTCTTCCAAAAAAAACATTTACACAACAGAAACAAAAGATTTCCCAATTTTTTTTTGGTTGAAAAACGACAAAATATCTGGGGTAAAAAAATACTGGTCAGCAGCCTATTTGCAATTGGTGAACTAATTGAGGCAAGTGCAGGGCACAGCGAACGAGGATGTATGAGAAAGAGTGTAAGATTAGGAACAAATTATTTGAGAAGTGACGAGTTCAACAATTTAAATGATGCAATTTGCTTCAAATAAACCATCACAATATAATATATTGATGAAATATAGTTTCATATAGTTTCATGAAGAACTTTCAGTCTGCAGAATTTAATGCTTCACTCCCATGTTCAGATGTAGAATCCAAAAGGATGATTATAAAGCCAGCTATCCTCTCATGAACTTTCAGTCTGCAGAATTGAATGCTTCTCTTCCGTACTTGGATTTGTGATGATGAGTAGAGGGCAAGTGTGATCGAAGTGTGGCTTGTTGTTTTGTTGCAATAAAACTTGCCAAAGGTGCCAGGCTAAAACTCTTAGGTACAATCTGCCTTCCAAGAGATGAAAGGTTTTGCATGTGATTTTATTTTATTACCTAAAACGTAAAATCTTTGCACATCGTCTTTTCTTTCAGGCTTTTATGGTACATTGGAGTGCTGGTCTGGTACATAGATATAAGCTTTTGAATGGTATACAGTCTGGTCTATGCGTGTTCATTGAAATTCTACACCACACTGGCACAAGTGGAGGCAATATGAGCCTGGTAGTGACGACAAACATGGGTTTTATACCAGTTTCAATATCAGGTATATAGTATGCCCTAGTATATGGGCAGCGTCGTCAGCACATGTCTATTGAATAATCAATTAATTTTGAAGATTCCATATCGATAATAAAAGATTCCTCGAATATTTGAAAAGATTATTCATTTTCCTTCCCAAAAACAGTTCTTCGAGAAAAATAATTTCTGAAAATTTCAGATGCTAAAAATAAGGTGCTATGGTATACCTGCTTCATATCACCAGGCTAGTATGAAAATCTTTAAAAAGTGCCCAATACCAGAACTGGAATCAGTGTTCTTTTGTGACAAGCTTTTTTTTGATGGCCAATTTGGATTTTAAACAACAAAAAAGGTCATGAAATAACAATTTTTTAAAAGGTTTTTTAGGTCATTTTTGGTATGGAAAAATACAAAACGTTGCCATATTTAGACCTGAAAAAAGTCTACTGTCCATCCAAACCTGTTGCCATTTAGTGCTATATCTTTTTGGGGATCCTCATGTCAGTCTACTTCCTTCCTTTCCCCAAAAACTGGAAAAAAAAGAACCACCCTGGGGCCCAGACTAATATGAAAAGTTTAGAAAGAGTTGTGCATGCACCCCCATTTGGAGTTGTGGTTGTTTCTCTTTTTGGCACAATGAATCCATTCGAAAAAAACAACTAAAAAACAAAGTTTAGAAAGCACCCAATCGCAGTCCTAGGCCAGTATGAAAATTTTAGAAAACACCCAATACCAGGACCAGGATGGTATGAATTTAAAAAAAAGTATCCAATATGAGGAGGAGCTTGCTGGTATATTGAAAAGTCAATACACCATATACTAGATTAACACTAATAAACTGCAACTGAAAAGCCGCTGCAGATTGCCAGCAAAATGTGAATGTCAAATGAAGGCAACTGTGCTTGCGCTCATGTGGTCGATGCCACATGGTGAAACTTCCAATGAAAAACTCGTGTGAGAAACGAAAAAGACAATCGCAAGGTCAGTGAATTCATGATGGCAAGTTGCCAGTTGCTATTATTGGGTGGTGAGTTTTCATCTCCCCAGATGCACAGATCAGGTCACCACACATATCAGAGCTTCATAACTCAGGGAAGCTACTTACAAGCAACCTGGTGTCCATGGATACTTCTATCAGCTATACTACTACTGGCTTCAGGGTGTTTGTGCTGGCAGGAAACTTACCTTGTTTGTATCCAATATGTGCCACTGATAGTGTGTTTGTGTTCTATTGGTATGTACAATAAGTTAATAATTTATGAGTGTTTTATTCATATGCAAAAGTTTCCTCCAAATTTGCAACTGACTGCATTTATGTTTGTATGTTTTTCTTTTATTTAATGGATATAACCATGTGAACAATTTTGATTTTATGTCTGTTATCTTCCATGCAAAAGTTAGATCAGAAGATGTAAATTATTTTTTCAATATGTGTGAACAACAATAATTCTATGAGTATCTTCTTCAAATGCAAATGTTAGATCAAAACATTTATTTATTTTTCTCATACGGTGTGCAATAGTGACCTATGAGGGTTTTCTTCCAATGCAAAAGTTAGCTCAAAATGTTGAACTGATTGAATATGTGTTTTTGTTCTCCATTTGGTATTAATGGAAGTATTAGATCAAAATTCTGTGATTTCCTCAGTCTAAAAGTGTAATTCTTTTTCTAGGTGTGAACAGTAATACCGTAGTGCCTTGGCCATTTCAACACATGTCTGCTGAATAATTAATTAATTAATTTTGAGAAATTCATTTCAACAAATGGAATATTCTGAAATATTCATTATTTTCTTTCAAAATATTTTGATTTGGAAGAAATAATTTTTGAAAATTTCAACATTTCTGGAAATAATATAATTAGTGTCAAATTGGCCAAGGTAATAGGGTAATCTATTAGTCTTTTCTTCCAATGCAAAAGTTAGGCTCAAATATATATAAGACTAACTGCATTTTCCCTTTTTCTTTTGTAATCAGTGTGAGCATTGATAATTTGTTTGCATTTCTTCCATTTGCAAAACTTAGTGCCCAAAATATGGGGCTTGCATTGGGATTTATCCTTGGTAAAGCACAAAGTGAACATTACCATGAATGGAAAAACCTTTGCACTTTTTTTATAGTATAGTTGTAGGGCAACTTACAATGTGTAATATGCATGGTATATAATTTTTTCAAATTTATGAGGTTGTGTAATGGGCTAGCATCCCAAGAGGGATGTAGCATTAAATGGTGACAAGTTCCGAGAATCCAAATATTTTTGAAAATGCTATCAAACCAAACTCAGAGTCCAAATGTGACGATTTCTTCAAAATTTCATGAACTATATTAAAAAAAAGGAATGTTGTGGAAAAAATTACCTTTTTGTTTTTACAAAAATTCGTACCAAGAAAACGTTGGTAATATGTGCTCTAATAAGCATTTTCAAAAACGAGTTTGGGATTTCAGTTCTTAGAACATCCAACCACCGGTTCTTCCCCATGATACTGAATGGATATCAAAAGATTTTTTAAAATGAAAAAGGACAACAATTTTTACCTAGTACAAAGACCTAGGGCTGAGAATATATGACCATAGGCTCTCACTCAGCCCCACCGGGGGACCCTTCTTCCCATAAAGCCCACCCCCTCAGGCTTTACCCTAAAGTTAAACATAGGTAGATCACAAGTTGTGCAAGGGAGACAATTCTTAGACCTAATCCTTACAAGTGGGAGCGATCGTAGACAGAAGATCCCTCCTCTTTTCTAAGAGGAATGTTCGTAGATATACGGTTTCTTCTCTATACATTTAAAGAATTTATTCCAAGTGCTTTACATGTGGGGTAAGTACCAAGAAGGGGGCTGTTCTGGTAATGGGGGTCCCATGCCTGAGGTGAGAGCTGAGGGCAAGACCTGAATTTCAAAATAGCCAGATCAAAAGGTCCTTACTCGCCATAAAGAATACTTTGCTCAGCTCTGATTCATTTGAGGAAAGGAGGCACACCACACTTGTAAGGTGCCATCCTCAATTCACTCAAATGTTTTGGTTGAGGATTATGGGTCCTCCACATGGCAGTGTTCATTTTATTGGAATTCTAGTATTTCTGCAAGCAACACTATGTTATACTCCATACAAAATAGAAATTTCATAAAGGTTGAATGTCTTGCATCATGATAGCCACAGCTTATAAATTTATGCTAAAAAATGAATACAAACTTGGTTTAAAATATCATAATAATAATATTGAAACTTTTGAAAGATCTCGTCAATGCATTACAAACGCAAATCTACCTATGCTGTTCAACCCAATATAAAAAAGGGTCACATGGTTATATAGTTATGAAAAAAATGATCCTGATTTTTTTCAATAAAATGCTTCTTGAACCTACAATCCCCTAGTCCTTCCAGTCCACCCAAAACCCTGGATTTTTTTTTTTGAAAGTCCCCTTAGTCCACCAAAAAACCCTGAGAATTTGATCCTAGCCAAAGTTGGCATGATTGAGAACCTCTTCTTTAGATATTAGGTGTATAGTAGGTACCTATTTTACAAAAATGTATCCTCTTCCAAAGGCAACCATTTTGAGACTACATGTTTTCCAACTTAACGTACTTAAGTAGTAAATTGATGTAGGAACTTAGGGTGTTCTCTCTATTTTGTTGGCCCCATTCCCAAAATATAAAATTATAAATCTGTTAGGTTCTACCTGTGAGCCAACAATGCTAAACGATGTTTAAAAAAGGCATTCATGTAAAAAAATTGGTGAATTTAAATTTTTTAAAAAAAACACTGCTCACTCCAACTCTAAGAAAAGCTTCAGGCTTTTTGATGAAACTCAGGCACACTCAGTTAGGGGAAAAGGAGAAACAAAGAGTCCAAACCAAAAGAGCAAAACCCAAGAGCTATTTTAATTGATTATTTTCATCAGCTTAGAGTTTAGTGGATCCCCAAAACCTCGTAAATTAGATATAAAACCCTCACAAAGGGTTCTTAGTGCATTTGAAGGGCCCCTTGTCTTTTTGGATTTCCCTCCTAGAAAAGAAGAGGGATCTTAGGCCGATTTTACACTAGGAGTCAAGGCTGAAAAAAAAAATCTAAAATAAGTGTCTCTCACTTTATGGCCCTGACTTGGTCCCAACACAGAAAAGAATACGTATCAACTTTGGAGGCCAGTTTGCAACTCTTGAGGCCAATGTTGTTGCAATAAAATATTGTAGTTTTGATGAAATGCACATTGAAGGATCACAATAGTTCTTAAATCAAACCTTATAAGTTTTACTTTTTTTTCATTTCATTTTTCTTCATTTTTCTCTCCTTTTGTTGAGCTTCTTTGTTTGTTTGTGAATGACAATGAGGGTATCTATTTTTCTTCTGTCCTTGAGATATGGCCATACAAACGCAAGAGTTACAAGAATCTCATGTCTATGCTCATCCACGGTTGGTCTGACTTTTAGGGTTTAGCTTGAAAAAGGAAAGGAAAAATAATACAAAGAATGAAAGCATATGAGAGGTTGAAACCTTGGTCCCTACTTTTTAGTGTCTAAATAAGTTGGTGATCGAACATATAAAGACTTAGTGAAGAAGTGTGTGTTAAATGTTGATTTTTTTGGGGGTTAGGGTTTGAAGAGCAATTGTGACCCATCTTTGGGCGCACTCATAGACATTTAGATTGTGTGATTTGGAGAAGGAACAACCAAGATATGCTCCCCCATATGAAGGGGGGTCGATTTATTGGAAAACATTTAGAACAAACACTTGTCATCTTGATAACCAAATATGTTTCGCCTTATGAAAGAGGTGTTAACAATTGAAACATGGATAGATTTTGACCTTTGATCAAATGGGATGGGAATGAAATCTATTGGATACATTATGCAAAAAGGTTCATCATACATCTATTGCCAAGATCAACATTAAAAAACAAGTGAAAAAATTTATAATCATACAAAACCTTATGTTTTATTAACCTTAAATTTTTGCGTAATGTCACACAACATTCTGGGTTTTGGCTCTTAATGTTCCTTAGTTTGGAGTTTTTGATTTTGGATGGTCAAACTTTGGAATTCGTTGGTTGTAGTTGGGTGTTAGTGCCAAGGACTTATTGATCATCATCATTTCCATGAATGCTTGTTTGGGTTTTGTCTTCAATCTTTATAATCTTTAGAGGTGTTTGCTATGAATTTGTTTCTTCTATTGAATTTTTTTAATATTAGTTTTACTTTGTGTTGTGCATGTGATGGTGATGGTGTGCAAGAGGTCTTCATCATGATCTTCGTTGCCTAAGCACTCAAATGTGGGTTCGGTTATTCTTTTCATCATAGTCTTCCATTTGGTGATCGTCATAAAATATGGGCCCAACTTCATTGTTGTGATTTTGATTATGTTCATCCTCATCTAAAACCCCCAATCATCCACTATTGTGATCTTGATCATGTTCGTCCTCCTCTACCTCCTAGTTCGTGATTTTGATTGTGTTCGTCTTCCTTTGGTTCCTAATTTTTAGTTGTTCCTTTTCTACCTCTTAGTTTGTGATCTTGATTGTGTTCATCCTCCTTTGGTTCCTAGCTTTTAATTCTTCCTAGTTTTCCTTAATCATAATCTTGATTGTGGTCATCTTCCTTTTGTTCCTAACTTTTAGTTCCTCCTAGTTCCTAGCTCCTAGTTCTTCCTAATTCATGGTCTTGACTATGTTTGTCCTCCTTTGGTTCCTAGTTGTCAATTTCTCTCGATTCTTTTTGGTTCTCCCTTGAGTTGTGATTTTTTTCATGTTCAACCCTTCTAGTTTCAGTTTGTGGCCTCTCTTTTAACCCTCAAACCTCCCTTTCTTCAAAATTGGCTACCCTAAGGTAAATTGTTGTAATGTTGCTACAACATGCCCCTTTCCTTTCATTCGTGCCATTGTGGTTGCCTTTGTTTCTTTTTATGTTACTATTGAAATTACAAGGTTCACACCCTTGTACAATAGGGGATGAACTTTTAAACGTGTTATCAAATTTTGGTGAAACTTATCCCTTACCTTTTTTATTGTAAAATTTTGGCAAAACCTATCTCCTACCTTTCTTACTATAGTTATGGACTAAATTGACATGAAATTTGTTCATGCATGCTTTTCTACCAACTTTTGAATTACCTTTTTAGTTGCATTCAAGAAATCAATAGCTTGTTTAGCCTTTTTGTCTTCCCTCTCCTTTCATTTTTGTTGTCTAATTTCTTTTGCTATTTTTTAATCAAGTGTTTTTTGACATAAAATGTTTGAATACTCATTGGATGTCACAACATGTGATTGGTTATAGTCAATTAGTGGTTTTTCCCTTTGTTTTTCTTATAAACAAACGTGGGAGGGACAACAAATTAACAAAAGCTAAAGCAATTTATAAATTGATAAGAGGTGGGGCATCTTGCATTGTAGTTTAAGAATTTTTAGCTTGTTGCATTCCACAAGTAGGTTTAGTTAAATCAATGGGTAGTTTATTGTCGCAACCCCACTTTGGCCAAGTGTGGGGGTGAAGCCCAACACTTGGAAAAGTTGGAGGTTTGGAACCCTCCAGGACTCCCGAATGTTTAGAGTTCCACAGAAAGGCCCAAAACACCTCGCATTGAGGTGTTCTTGGTGTCATTGGAAAGGTCTTGAAACGTAGATATCGAAAATGGCCTCGCATTGGCCATTTGGACATATGTAGCCCAAGCTATGGGCAAAAGAAGGGCCGGGAATCAAACTGGCAATTTGACTCCCGACCACTAAAAGTCGGGAATCGACCTCTTCTGGATGTCGCCTTGAAGAGTGCGACACGGCGTTGGAAAGCTCTTGACGAGAGCTACAACTTTGCTTCAGGACTTGTCCCAATCCGAGTTTGTGGCGAGGAGTTATGGCCGTTCAAAGTTCCGGGAGTCCAGCCGGGACAGTTTCGGGACTCCATTTCGGGACTCCATTTCGGGAGTCCCAACAAAATGTGCCATTTGGATGTAGCCTCGGCGACTAGCCGCAGAGAATACTATAGGGAGTAAGGTGGTGGCTTACTCCCGAGTCTGGGCCGTGGTGAGTCTTCTGTGTCCAAGTGCCCGTGGCAAGTCCCAACACCCAAGGGTGTCCCGAATGCTAAACTAATCTTTTTGGGTTAGTTTTTGGATGCAGGTTCACACGAGCTAAACTAGTCCCTCTTCCTAGTCTAATCCTCGAGTTTTCAATTCGACCCTCTACCCCTTTTTAGAGTTGGAAGTCGAGAGTGTGCTACTAAGTCACAATTTCCGCAACTTGACTTTGTGAAACCCTCAAGTGGGTTTCACCCCGTGACTTGGGAGCGCGTCATTTATGCACGTCTTTTGATAGATTAGTTTCAAGACTATCATTAACATTTGTAGATACATCCACATAATTCCTTACATTTGGGTGTTCCTGCCCATCAGGTTTTATTTTAACATCTTCTCTTGTTTTTATATTCAATAGATATATAACTGTTCCATCTTCCCCCATTGATCTTCATCTATTACATTATTAGAATCATCGGTGTCATCGTTTGAGATGTTGGTCCTAGGTTTTGCTTTGTATGCATCACTTGGTTTGGTCTTATCATCCATTGCCTTGGGAATGAGTGGCCATATTCTTGTAGCCTTGAACCTATTATTGATGTTATTCATGGTCATGCCTACTCCAAAACCTTGTCCACCCACTTAATTAATGTGCATTTATTTGGTTCGCAATGATTATTTTTACCATTGCACTATTTTTTTTTTCTTGAAAGCAAGTTTGAAAGGTTTAAAGTAGTTCACATTCAAAGGCTACAAGGCATGGGATGTATGAGAAGGCAATGTAATCATGTTTAACCAAATGTTTGAGCTTGTCGTATTGTTTTTAAAGTAACATGTGAACCATGATTATTTAAAATTAATAGGCGTTTATTAAATTGTGAGATGCCAGTTGGAATTAAGTTTTTGGAAAATGACAAAAATTCTTTGAATAAGAATGTTACCATCCACGCCTTGTTCTACATTGCCATGCAAGTCATTGTTTTACATCCATTGATGTAATCATTTTTGAACTATTCACCTTTAAAAAGCAAAAATTTGGCAAGCAACCCCATGTTGTATTGATGACATAATTTACTATCAACCATTCTCTTGACCTTTTAATAATGTTATAAACCTATTGTGAACTTTTTTAAATTAGAACTTTTGCACCTGATGGCCCCTAACTTGGATTCCAATATCATTTGAGTTATAGATGTGATCTAGACTATTTTTGTGTTGATTGTATAATGTTTTCTAGACCATGTGCCCTGGAGACCTCTAATCCTTTTGCAAGTCTAAGGCTTAGTCTTGGATGTCGATGTTTGAACTAATACCACTAAGAATTCCTTGGAATATTATTTGTGAAATGGTTTGGGTAAGTTCTGCCACCTCCATTTTGAACTATCGCAAGGTAATTGAAAGTCCACATTGCTATATGCCAAGTGTCTAGGCCACCATTGCTACATCTTCTTCATATGTTAATATACCTTGTGGCCCAACTTTCTTTCATTTTGTCCTACCATTCAAATGATTTGAAAGAGAGGTTAGAGGTATGTGCCAATGTTGGTTGGCCTTTCTCATTGAAAAATGCCTTTTTTATATTGTGTCCATTGCTTCTTCCCAAGTCTCAATTGTCCATGTGCTCCTTGGGTGTAGGTGAGGAGTCCTATTAACTTTTCTTGCCCTTTTTTATGCTTTTGGTGTAGGCAAGATGTTCTTTGCATTTGTTGTTGGGCTATTTAGTATTGTTGCATGTGTAGGTGGCACATTCTCTTTATCTAATGGCTCCTAGTCCACCAAACCACTCTACCACCTACAAGGGATACTAATCATCATGGTAGCCCCCTACCTCTTTGGACCTATAAGAGGTATGAATTTGAATCTCCTATATGCATTCCAAGATTATGAAAAATGTGTGAGTTTTGGATAATTCAAAAGAGCATGATCTTCAAAGACACAATTAGAAAAAATAATCTCATAGAAGTGTTGGAAGTTTTCCCATTCTAACATAATGTTTTCAATTTATGTGTAGGTTATTGGAATGTATTTCAAGTTGCAATTGGCTCCAACCTCTTGAAATCCATGAGGATTAATTGAATTTGTTTTCCTTACTACTTTTGAAGCTACAGTTTTTTAAATCCAACATTAGAAAAGGAATTTCTTGTACTTTGTGTGTAGATCTTATTTACATAAGCAATTTTGGTTTCTTCACTTGAATCTACTAAAATTTGAGATTGTTCACATTTTTCTAGCCTAATATGTGATGAACTACCTTCACCTTTTTCTTTCACATGTTTTACATTATGTGCAAATTTCATCCACTGGAGATTGCAAACTTGCTTTTATTTCTAATCTAATTTTTAAAATCACATATCCTTCAATCTTTGTAGAATTTTGATAATCCTTCTCATGTACTTTGGATCTCAAACATTTTGCAATAAAAACTAATAACTCTAAAAATTCTTGAAGGAAATTTTCACCACTTTGTGAGAGTTTAAAAGTTTTATAGAGTTCCTATAAACTTTGAAAAACTAATATTTATTCAAATGCATGGTTATTTGCTTCCAACTTCTACATAAGCTAGATGGTTTTGGTGGGAATCAAAATTGTATTTGCATCCTTTGTATGACAATAATTAAGATTTCTTATTTTGGTGCTCAAAAATTGTTGTTTTAGAATTAAGTTTTAGGGTTTGTAAATGCATTCAAAATATTGGGGATCTTAAATCCTAAGTCCTTTAAAACTGCATTAAACTTGTTTTATTACTTTTCAATCTACAATATACATTGTGTATCTTTTTGGAAATTTTGCTGCAACCTTATACCTTTAACCAAACAGTTGTTAACCTAAGTGGGGGTGATTGGAGCTCAAAGTACCATTCTTTTATTTTTTATCCATTCAACTTGGCGCTTTGAATGGGGCTGGTTTTTTCTCATAATCAAATACAAAAATTTCCATCCTGTGGAAGGTGGTTGGAAAGGCTAAACATAAAATTATTTCACCAAGCGTTCAATAAAGGGGTTCAAAAAACATTTATGGGTGTAAAATTTGTTGATCATAGCCCTATGCTCAAACTACTGCCCTAATCAGTCACCGGCCAATGTTCGATAATAGGCTGTTTTACCCTAATGTATTTATACATGAACTCATTGGCCTCAAACAAATAATGTTTTATTAATAACTTGGGGTCAATAATGAAAAATTTGAGCACTTCTGACTCCTAGTCTAAAGCTGGTCTTATTCACCTATCAGTACATGTAAGATCCCTCACACACTTAACCCCCAAAATGTCAGAGAAAGTAAAAAAAATGACTGAAAAGCAGACCAAATGGGTCCACCCTGACATTTGGGGGTCAAGGAGTAGGTGTAAGAACTAAGAACAAGAACCCTCCTCCTCAAACTCCTCGCAATCTATGTATGTATATTTAGGTTCAGGACAGCATATGCCTTATGATGGGTAAAGCCCATAGGTGAGGGCCATTCTCAAAGTGCATACGATAGGTGTGGGCCTCTCGCAGTGCCCACATCGTCCTAGGCCCTTTATTTTGGGAAATTCCCCAGAGGGTGCCCGCTGGGCTCAACTACTACCTGATCCTCAGCCTGTTGTTTTGAAAAAAATCGCAATGGAGGGGGTTGGTGGGACTCAACTACCAACTCGTCCTAGGCCCCTTATTTCGGGAAATCGCCCATCTTGGGGCTTTCTCTATGTTACACATATCTTTATCTACTCATGACCCAATCACGATTTTCCAAATAAGTACCAGGGTGCAATTATACCAGGATTTGTTTTGAAACTAATCATAATAATTAAGATTTTCCGTTTGGCACATAAATCATGGCGTTCATGCCGCCGATTTCAGTATTAGAGTCCGCCAAAACCCCCGCCAGAATTAGTTGCGTGGGTACGTTTTTTTGGGTCCTCTCTCCGCCAAAACCTCCGCCACGGCCTCTGGTTCCTTTTCCCACGCACGCTGCGTCGCGCGCTTTGCGCGCCATCAGAGGAAGAGTGTTGCGCTGCGTGCCATCAGAAGAAGAGCCGCTAGCTTTGCATGCGATCAGAATAGCGGCAGACGAAGCACCCTGCACGACTTGATCTCTCGAAGGGTTCAATACTCGGAGAGAGTAGGGTGGGGGACTGAAGATCGCGCCTTTCTGAGAATGTACAAAAGCTTTCTTGCTGTCGGACCTCGGAAATGAAGAAAAACGGAACGGGGAGGAGTTGCAGACAAAGTGGTCCACTTGCGGGAGTACGGTTTCAGTTCAGCCAAGAAGATATTCGTGTCTTTGTCTTTGGTTGCTCATGGTCATGGTGTGCTGATAAATGTTTTGCTCAAAAAATTCTGGCAAGGTGTAAAATCTTGTAGCTGGTCTAGACGTTTGTGGGTTTTGTTGGAGACTTGCGCCAGCAGTGCACAACATGCGCGCGGGTCGGCCGGCAGTTTGCTGCCACGAGTAGGATGGACGTGCAGAAAGTACGTCGACTACACTGACGGCCCAGTCGTAAGAATTCTCGAACCCTAATCACAACCACCTCTAGTAGCTGGCAATGCTAAGAAGAACAAGAACAAGAAAATCACTTTTTTCTGAGTCTTTGATTGACAGTCGATGATGTAGTGAGAGTTCGAGCCGCTGAGAATGCGAGTTTTGTCGTACAGTCGTGCAGCAGATGCATTTTGTCTTCGCCGCCAGAGAACGCGAGGTCCTAGTTAGGTCTATGAGTTTGTGGGAGCGCGGGATTGTCACCCACAAGCAAGAAAACTGAAGGAATGCAGTTGAGATCACCAGCGGAATCATCATGCTCGGCTTTGACATTGATGCAGTGCGGCGGCAATAGCAGCAGCTGGAAGACAACAATTCCCACGTACCCAATGCGAGCAGTAGGTACTAGTTGGAAGCAGCTTGCAAAAGACTTCGAGGAGCTGGAAGGTGCAGCAGCAGCAGCAGCAGCAGCTGGTGATCTAAGATTTCTATCAACATCGTCATGGGGATCAAGAGTCGAGCATCGATCTCGACCGAAGTCACAATGGCCTGTGTCGCCTTCTTAGTCCTCACTTTGACGCTTCTGCTCTTCATCTCCAAGAACAACTACCCCGATTTCACCTTCAGTCTCACGGCTCTCGAGCATTCCAAGATCAGTGCAGCAGAAGCTTCTCCTTGTATTAGTAATTTCACAGTTGCTTCTGCTGCTACTCCCTCGCTACGTGCAAGCGACGCCAGCAGCTTGAGAGGAGTCGTCGACGTGTTAGTAGATGATCATGATGCAGTCGATCATGATGCAAAGTCGTTTGTAGGAAGTCTTGATGATGATGATGAACATGGGGTTGTCGGAAAGCTCCTCATTTCTGCTCTTCGGGATGCAACTGCTAGGGCAGCAGCTGGAGCATCCGAACGTGATTCTCGCATGACGGACGCGGAAGTGGAGTCTTGGAGACGGAAGCATCCATGCAGAAGTCGCGGAGAGTTGGAGCTCAAGTATAAAAGACGCAAGTTTGTCAAGTACTTGGCTCCCAATTCTTTGTGGCAAAGAGTGTTCACGGAGTACGAAAAGCTTCATCGAACGTGTATGAGGAAACTGTTAGGGGGCAGCAGCAGCAGCGATGGGCAAGAAAAAGATAACAAGTTCGTTTTCTCTCGCAACTTCAGTTCCGTGAAAGATAGCGGTTGCAAGTTCGTGGTCGCGGATGCCCAAGACTTCGGCCTCGGCAACAGGTTGCACGCTGTGGCATCGACCTTCGTGTACGCCGTCTTGACGCAGAGAGTGATACTAGTTCCCGACAAGATCGTCGTCCCGGACATCGTGTGCGAGCCGTTTGTGGGTTCGTCGTGGAGAATTGAAGGCGACAGTGTGAGAGAAAAGGAGCTCTGGACGAGCAGCGATCAAGTGTGGGCGACGATGAAGAACGGGACGACGGCGGAGGAGGATGCAGTTTCCATGTTTGCCGTGCGCGTCGATAACGAGAAATGGCATCCCGAAGATCGATTCTGGTGCGACGCGGAGCAAGAGCTTCTCGAGAAGCAGGCGACATGGGTGTACTTCCAGGGTTGCTTCTACACCGTGCCGAAGATGTTCGCGGTGCCGCGCTTCCGTCCGGTGCTGGAGAAGCTCTTCCCGGACAGAAGGGTTCTCACCCACGTGCTTCACAGCTTGCTGCTCCCGGCGGATATGGTTTGGAACCGTGTGAAGCAAGTGGACAACGTCTTCCTCAAGCACGTGGATCGTCGCGTCGGCATCCAACTGCGCTACAGAAAGGGACCCGAGCAATTCAACAAGGATCACGAGATGGTGAACTGGCGCATACTGCGATGTGCGATCGACAATGGCATTCTTCCACAACCCTACCAAATCTCTAGCGCGGCAGCAACAACAAATTCTACTCCAGAAGAGACGATCATGGTGCTCACCACCTCGCTCTTCCGCAGTGCCCATGACTTTCTGACGCAGCTTTACGTGCGGCATCCGCCTGGCGACGAGAACACGCATGCCGCAGTCGGAGTTGTGCAGCTGACCTACGAAGGTGGACAGTCATCAGGCTTGGAGGAAGACACACAAGCGCTGACAGAGATGATTTTGCTCAGCTTCTCCGACCATCTGCTGGTCACACCCTACTCCACCTTCGGCAGTATTGCACAGAGCTATGGAGCTCTGCGACCTTTGCTCATAGATGTCAGGCCCGAGAGCGACCTCGCTTGCGAGCATGCCAAAAGCGCCGAAGTCTGCTGGCAGTTCGCCACCACCATCGTCGATTGCCCGAGTGAGCCCCGTGAAAATGGGAAGCTCCTCTGGGATGTGGTTCCCTATGTGAGCAGTTGTTCGGCTCTCGAAGGCGTTTACGAGGGCGTGCAATTGTTGAATCCCGAGTTCTCGTGATCCATCATCATCCCTACCTCTGATTGGTTCCTTCCCTTCCTCATTTCCTTCCTTCCTGCCTGCAGCAGCAAGAAGCATTCGTGCAAGCAGCTGGATTCCTCAGCATCCCAAGGCACATCATCTTCTTTTCTTCCTTCCTTTCTGCAGCAAAAACCATTCATGGAACCAGCTGGATTCATCAGCTCAAAGCAACAACAGATCATCAATCATCTTCAATGGATCAATCAATCGACAACCTTGAAGCTGCAGTGAGCTTCATCAGACTGAACAAGAGAGGGATTCAATCACGTCAATGTACAGCATCAGAGCATCGGCAACAAAGTGATATCGAAAGCTTTCTCTTGTTCTCTGGCAACTCACTACAATGGATCCATGCTGCTGCTTCTTCCTTCAATTCTCGATTCCTGCAGCTGCTGCCTGCGATTCTCGATTTCTGCAGCGGCTTCATCTTATGGAAGAGCCAAATTCTTCCATCAACCTCGATTTACAAATTGCACATCATCAGGATGCAGATCCGGTATCCCTAAATTTGTAGCTTGTACTTGTCAATTTGCAGATCCATAACCCTAACCCAAATGCCTTTTCTCCTTGTATTCCCCATCAGTTGCAGAGCTATAATCCTAACCCTAATTCTTTGCTTCTTCATTAGTTGCTGATCCATAACCCTAACCCTAATGCCTTTTCTTTCTGGACTCCTCATCAGGTGTAATTAAAGGGTCACTTGTCAGCAGAGTAATTAAAATAAAAGATTAGGTGATCCTTTTGAGGTAGTGAATCAGGTTGTCAAATGTATGCTAAAATCTAAAATCTCTTTAGTACCTTGTAGGCCAATACTTGCTCCAATAACTTACCATTCTTCAGTCTTTGCTTCTGTGCTTCCTTGTGATTATCATATGTGGTGATTTTTCAATTTATTATTAGGCCATGATTAACATGTTTTCTGTTACATAGTGACCTATGAGATTCTGAAGGGCAAAGATTTTGTCTAGACAATTTGGCTACACAACTTCATTTCATAAAAGACTTGTATCTATGGATAATAGGTGCCAGGGCATGCAAAGGTTTATGATTCAGAATCCATTGGCCCATACACAATAGATGTTCCTTTCTTCCAAGTGATCTTCCAAGTGATGAATTACATGTTTTCTTTCATCCTATCCAAAATTTGATTAATAAATGGATTGGTGAAGGAGACTCACGACCATCTAGACTCCAGAGTACAATATGTGGTTTGAGTGATAAACTGGAATTTCATTTTGTCTCAATAACTTGGTAAATGTAATATTGTATAAATTGTAAAACTTGAGGGGTGCAAACCTATTGTTTTACACATATATCGAAGTATATGATGATTTTTCTATTCCCTCTCACATTTAGTTGAGGCCAATGTTGTCCAATTCCTGATTTTCTAGAAAATCTTTAGTCTTTGTTTAACTAGTTTTTTACAATGTTTTTTATTTTCAATCTTGTGATATAGGTGAAGTGCCATCAGTGACAAGAAAATATAGCCAAATTTGGCTACAAACAAGATACTAGTTTTTTTAAAAGCACTATTTTATATTAACCTACCAGAATCAATTATAGAAAATTTGTTTCTTTTTTCTGAATTTACCCTTTAGAAGTCAAAATCAGAGTTTTGAGTTTGAGAAATTATAAAAATTCACAAAGAAAGTTATTGGTTCCAGGTTTGATTACCAATTGCTCCACTTGATGAAACCTCCAGGGTGGTTCGGAGTCCTGAGTAAGCCTCGGCAAGGTAAGGTAAAAGTTTAACGGGTAATACATTGTCTCCTACCCTTACCTTACCATTACCCTTACCTGATTCGCCCACGTCTACCTTTACCTTTCCCTACCCCTTACCGAGTAATTACCCAGTAAAATGTTCGAATTGTATTCTGTGGGACATTTTACTCAAAGATTGACTTGAGAGAACAAGACTCACAATTGTTGGGCTCGTGTAGCTCATCTTTTGAGAAACCTACAAACAGAATCAAGTAGGTTTGTAGGTTTGAGAACAGA